>Ga0187893_10001964_pt1 | contig 46794 bp, 35 predicted proteins | sample MA1701074metaG_FD_139574 | JGI IMG/M metagenome (GOLD analysis project Ga0187893, IMG submission 139574) | White microbial mat communities from a basaltic lava cave in the Kipuka Kanohina Cave System on the Island of Hawaii, USA - MA170107-4 metaG ... | reverse complement strand
TGTAGCAGGAAGCTGTCCCAATGCAGGAACATACACCAATACCTGGACAGTGACAGATGATTGCGGCAACATATCCGATGTATTCACACAGGTAATAACGATAACAGATCTTACAGCACCAACTGTATTAACACAGAATATAACGGTAAGTCTTGATGCAAACGGACAAGTGACTATTACGGACAATGCTGTTGATAATGGTTCAAGTGATAATTGCGGTACGGTAAGCTTCTTACTTTCTCAAACCACATTTACTTGCGGCGATGTAGGCCCGAATAACGTTGTGCTTACTGTAACAGATGAATGCGGCAATAGCAATACAGCCAATGCTGTAGTAACTATTCAGGACATAACAGGTCCAATCATCAGCGGCATGCCGGCAAACATTTCTCTCAATGCTCAGCCCAATAACTGTAATGCTCTTGTTACCTGGACGGCTCCGTCAGCAACTGATAATTGCGGCGTGGCAAGCTTTGCCAGCAGCGATGCATTCTATAATCAGTTTGGATTTACATTACTGCCGGTAGGAGTACACACTATTACCTATACTGCAACTGATGTAAATGGCAATATCACTACAGCCAGCTTTACTGTAACCGTAGTAGATAATCAGCCGCCATCTCTTACTTGCCCGTCTAATTTGACAGTGAATGCAGCACCGGGTGCTTGCAGCGCAGTAGTATCTTACCTGCAACCAGTTGCTGGTGATAACTGCTCAGCTATGGGTATAAATCTCCAGATCAATAACCCGGCTTATCTGCCAGGCAGTACATTCCCTGTGGGAGTGCACACTGTTACTTATACTGCTACAGACGCATCGGGTAATTCAACAAGCTGCTCATTTACTGTAACCGTAGTAGATAATCAGCCGCCATCTATAACATGCCCGGCTAATATCACAGTGAATAATGATGCCGGTCAGTGTGGAGCAACAGTGATTTATCCGGCAGCAATTGCAACAGATAATTGTGCAGGCCCGGTAAATATTTCTTACGGCCAGTTATCTAATACATTCTTCCCGGTTGGAACAACTGCTGTAACTGCAACAGCAACCGATGCAGCAGGCAATACAGCGACATGCACATTCACAGTAACAGTGAATGATACAGAAGCGCCGGTGGCTAATTGCCCGGCAAATATTACAACCGTGAATGATCCCGGTATGTGTGGTGCAGTAGTAACATTTAGTGGTTCGGCATCAGACAATTGTCCAGGTGCTTCAATCGTCTTTACTCCTGCATCAGGAAGCTTCTTCCAAACCGGAATAACAACGGTAACAGCTACTGCTACCGATGCTGCAGGCAATACGTCGTCATGCAGCTTTACGGTAACAGTAACCGATGACGAATCACCGGCAGTTACGTGCCCGCCTGATCTCATTCTTTCAAATACGCCGGGTCAATGTGGTGCTATCGCAACCTTCAGCGTTGCGGCAAACGACAATTGCCCGACTGGTTTGAACACATCAATATCTCAGGCTTCGGGTACTTTCTTCCCGGTAGGTACAACACCGGTTACCTTCACTGCAACCGATGCAGCCGGTAATACTTCATCATGCACATTCACTGTTACAGTGAATGATACGGAAGCTCCTGTAATCAACTGTCCGGCGCCAATAGCAGTGGGCAATGATGCAGGTCAGTGCGGAGCGATAGTAACGTATGCTGCCACCGCAACTGATAATTGTACCTTATTCCCGTCGTTGAGTTATAGCATCCCTTCAGGCAGCTTCTTTGCAGCAGGAACAACTACCACTGTAACAGCAACCGCAATGGATGCTACTGGTAATACTTCAAGCTGCACCTTTACTGTAACGGTAAATGATACGGAAGCTCCGCAGATCAACTGTCCTGCAAACATTGCCGTGGGTACAGATCCCGGCCAGTGCAGTGCGGTGGTGAACTATCCGGCGCCTGCAACAGCATCGGATAATTGCACAACGTCGCCAACGATTGTTTATAGCCCTGCATCAGGAAGCACATTCCCGATAGGGTTAACGACTGTAACAGCCACCGCAACAGATGCTGCTGGTAATACTTCAAGCTGCACTTTTACTGTAACGGTAAATGATACGGAAGCTCCGCAGATCAACTGTCCTGCAAACATTACCTTAAGTACCGATCCCGGCCAGTGCAGTGCGGTGGTGAACTATCCGGCGCCTGCAACAGCACCGGATAATTGCACAACGTTGCCAACGATTGTTTATAGTCCTGCATCAGGAAGCACATTCCCGATAGGAATAACGACTGTAACAGCCACCGCAACAGATGCTGCTGGTAATACTTCAAGCTGCACCTTTACTGTAACGGTAAATGATACGGAAGCTCCGCAAATCAATTGTCCTGCAAACATTACTGCAGGTACAGATCCCGGCCAGTGCAGTGCAGTGGTGAACTATCCGGCGCCTGCGACAGCATCGGATAATTGCACAGCATTGCCAACGATTGTTTATAGTCCTGCATCAGGAAGCACATTCCCGATAGGGATAACCACTGTAACAGCTACAGCTACGGATGCTACCGGCAATTCATCTTCCTGCACATTCACAGTAACAGTGAACGATACGGAAAATCCTGTTGTAACATGCCCGGCCAACGTTACAGTTAGCAACGATCCTGGTCAATGCAATGCTGTGGTTACTTATCCATCTGCAACGGCAACGGATAATTGCGGCGGTACGCCAACATTGAGTTATAGCAATTCATCAGGAAGCACATTCCCTGTAGGTGTAACAACAGTGACAGTAACGGCAATGGATGCAGTGGGTAATATATCAAGCTGTACGTTTACAGTGACGGTGAATGATACCGAAGCTCCGTCAATAACCTGTCCGGCTAATATCACAACAGTAAATGATCCGGGAACATGCGGTGCTGCCGTTACGTTTAGTGCAACTGCAACAGACAATTGCCCGGGCACTACCATCAGTTATAGCCCTGCATCCGGCAGCTTCTTCCAGATTGGAACAACTCTTGTAACAGCTACAGCAATGGATGCATCCGGTAATACATCGGTTTGCACATTCAATGTAACTGTTGAAGACAATGAAGCGCCGGCTATTAATTGTCCGGGTAATATTACAAGAAACAATGATCTTAATCAGTGCGGCGCCGTGGTGACCTTTAGTGTAGCGATAAACGATAATTGTATTTCATCGTTAGTGCTTACACATCAGTCAGGCGACTTCTTCCCAATCGGAATTACAACCGTTACAGCAACTGCAACTGATGCCGCAGGTAATATAGCAAGCTGTTCATTTAATGTAACAGTAGTTGATAATACAGTTCCGTTAATCAATTGCCCGGCTGATATTACACAAAGTAATGATGCTGGTGCATGTGGTGCAATAGTGAACTTTGCAGCCAATGTGACAGATAATTGTGTAGGTGGCGCAACAGTAACTTACAGCCAGGATCCGGGCACTTTCTTCCCGATAGGTGAAACAACCGTGACTGTAACCGCCAATGATGCCAACGGTAATTCGGCTACCTGTTCATTTAAGGTAACAGTTAATGATACAGAGGCTCCTGTGATAACCTGCCCTGCAAATATTTCTGTGAGCAATGACGCAAACCAGTGCGGAGCGATTGTGCCGTATACAGCAACAGCAACAGATAATTGCCCGGGCACAACAATCAGTTACAATATTCCATCGGGAAGTTTCTTCCCGATAGGAACAACAACAGTAACTGCAACAGCTGCTGATGCAGCAGGAAATACATCAAGCTGCAGCTTTACTGTAACTGTTGCCGATAATCAGCCACCTGTTATTACATGCCCGGTCAACATCGTCATGAGCAATGCGATTGGACAATGTGGTGCGACAGTTACTTATGTGGCTACAATTACGGATAACTGCCCGGGTGCTTCAATAAACTATAGCATACTATCAGGTAGTTTCTTCCCCATTGGAACAACACCGGTAACCGTAACAGCAATTGATGCAAATGGAAACACATCAAGCTGCAGCTTTACGGTAACGGTGAACGATACCGAAGCTCCACAAATAACTTGTCCGGCAAGTGTAACAGTAAATAATGCTGCAGGTATGTGCGGCGCCAATGTAACTTTTGGCAGTGCATCAGCAACGGATAATTGTACTGCTTCACCAACGATTACTTATAGCCATTCTTCAGGAGGTTTCTTCCCCGTGGGTACAACAGTAGTGACGGCGACTGCAACCGATGAAGCAGGCAATACATCAAGCTGCACGTTTAATGTTGTAGTAGTGGATAATGAACCACCTGCTGTTAACTGCCCGCTTAACATTGTCAGAAATAGTGATCCCGGACAATGCGGTGCTATCGTCACATTTAGCGCAGCCGCTAATGACAATTGTACAAGTGCAAACATTGTATATAGTCATGTTTCAGGAAGCTTCTTCCCGGCAGGTGTAACGACTGTTACGGCCACTGCAATGGATGCAAGTGGAAATACAGCAAGCTGTACGTTCACAATAACGGTGATAGATAATATTGCTCCTTCTGTAGTGTGCCCGGCTCCTATAACACAAAGCGCAGCGCCTGGTCAAAATGGTGCAATCGTAACCTACTCTGCTACACAGGTTGAAAATTGCGGAACAAGTACGATCACCTATAGCATAGCTCCAGGCAGCTTCTTCCCGGTAGGCACTACTCCGGTAACAGCTACAGCAACAGATGCAGCAGGCAATTCATCTACCTGCAGCTTCACTGTAACGATAACTGATAATGAAGCTCCGGTTATTACTTGTCCCGCTAACATCACTCAAAACAACGATGCTGGTAACTGTGATGCTGTGGTTAACTTTATTGCCACGGCTACCGATAACGCTCCGGGTGTAATCATAACCTACAGCCAGGATCCCGGCAGCTCATTCCCCGTTGGCACTACTGCAGTGACAGCAACAGCCACCGATGCAGCAGGCAATACATCAAGCTGCACATTTAATATAACAGTTGAAGATAATGAAGCGCCTGTGCCGGATGATCAGACTTTGCCCGACATTACCGGTACATGTTCTGCAACAGTTACAGATATACCAACTGCAACTGATAATTGTGAAGATCTAAATGGTACAACATCCGATCCGCTGACATATAATACTCCAGGTACGTATACCATTACGTGGACCTTTACCGATGCTGCAGGCAATAGCGCAACTCAAACACAAACAGTGATTGTAAACAGCAATCCCGCTACTATAGCCACGCAGCCATCTAATACATCGGCATGTGTTGGTCAATCAGCAACTTATAGCGTAGTGGCAGCAGGAACAGGTTATCAATGGCAGGTAAATACCGGCAGCGGATGGAATAACATAGGCGGTGCAACATTTGCGAGCATCAACATCCCATCTGTAACTATGGTGATGAATGGTTACCAATACAGGGTGATTGTATCCGGCACCTGTGGCGATGCAGTTTCTGATGCAGCTACAATAACAGTACATGCATTGCCAACAGTGTATAGTGTAACAGGTGGTGGCGGATTCTGCAGCGGTCCTGGTGTGCTTGTTGGTTTGTCTGATTCCGATCCGGGAGTTAATTATCAATTGCAACACAATGGCACGAATACGGGCGGCCCGGTTGCAGGAACAGGTTCTGCTATTAGCTTTGGCAACCAGAATGTAAATGGTACTTATACCGTAATAGCTACTAATCCAACAACAGGTTGTACCAATATCATGTCGGGCAATGCAATAGTAAATGCAGGTGCTCTTCCAGTTTTATTTAATGTGACTGGGGGCGGATCAATTTGCAGTGGCGTTGGTACTGTGGTTGGTTTGTCTGGTTCGGAAACCGGAGTTAATTATCAATTGAGGAGAACTACAATTAGCGGAACTGTGAATGTTGGAAGTCCTGTAGCAGGAACAGGTTCGGCAATCAGCTTTGGCAACCAAAATGTGGCCGGTGTTTATACAGTTGTTGCAACAAATCCAACAACCGGATGTACAAGAAATATGTCAGGTTCTGCAACATTGCTTTCATTCAATGCTCCGACAGTGTTTAATGTGACTGGTGGAGGCTTGGTATGTGGCACAGGTGTGCCAGTTGGCCTATCCGGTTCACAATTCCTGATCACTTATCAGCTTTATAGAAATGGAACTCCTGTGGGTAGTGCAGTATTTGGCACAGGTGGTGCTATCAGCTTTGGCACGCAAACAATTGCCGGCGCTTATACCGTGGTCGCATCGGGCGCCATCTCTGGTTGCACCAGCACTATGAATGGAAGTGCAGTTGTAACGGTAGGAACACTGCCGGCATTATTTACAGTAACAGGCGGCGGCACAGCTTGCACAGGCGGTGCAGGATCTGCAGTTGGCCTTTCAGGGTCACAATCGGGAGTTAGCTATCAACTATTAAGAAACGGATCACCAGTGGGAAGCCCTGTTGCAGGAACAGGCTCAGCAATTAGTTTTGGATTACAAAATGTTACCGGTACTTATACAGTACTCGCAACTCATTCGAGCGGATGTACAAGAACAATGACAGGAAATGCAGTTGTGAATACGGGAACATTGCCAACTGTATTTAACGTAACAGGAGGTGGAGTATATTGCGGAGGCACTGGTTTGCCGGTTATTTTATCAGGTTCACAGACAGGAGTTAGCTATCAGTTGGTAAGAAATGGAATAAATGTGGGAGGTCCCGTTTCAGGCACAGGATCATCTATCAATTTTGGAAACCAGACGGTAGCTGGATTATATACTGTAGTTGCAACAACAACATCTTCGGGCTGTTCCAGCAATATGGCAGGCAGTGCTCTTATAACATTAGGCACAGTGCCTAATCTGTTCACAGTAACAGGCGGCGGCACATCATGTGGAACAGGATCGTTAGTTGGTCTTTCAGGCTCTCAGGCCAGTGTAAGTTATCAATTAAGAAGAAATGGATCACCGGTTGGTAGCCCTGTAGCAGGAACCGGTTCGGCAATCAGCTTTGGCTTGCAAAACGTTGCTGGTACTTATACAGTGCTTGCTACCCATTCTACAGGATGCACAAGAACTATGACCGGCAGTGCAGTTCTTTCTACGGGAGTATTACCCAATCTGTTTAGTGTAGTAGGTGGTGGTGCAGCTTGTGCTGCTCCTGGCCCTGTAGTTGGATTGGCTGGTTCGCAATTAGGCATCAGCTATCAGCTTTATAGAAATGGAGTTCCAATCGGAAGCCCATTACCGGGAACAGGTACGGAAGATTTGTTGAGCTTTGGACCGCAAGATCCTCCGGCAAGCTCTGCTTCTGGCCCGTTTACATTCACAGTTATAGGCACAAATGCACAAGGATGTTCAAGGACGATGAGTGGCTCGGCTACCGTAAGTAAGAGTGTGTTCCCGACAGTCTTCAATGTATCCGGAGGCGGTGTATTCTGTACAGGAAGTTCAGGTGTGTCAGTAGCCTTGTCAAATTCACAAAACTTCGTGAGGTATCAATTATACAGAAATGGTTCACCAACTGGATTACAAATTGTAGGAACCGCTGCAGGAGGATCAATAAGTTTCAACAATCTAACACAACCGGGTACATACACAATCGTAGCTGAACATACACAAATTGCAAGTTGTACGATCAATATGAATGGCAGTGCTACAATAACATCAGGCGGTGCGGCACCAACAGCCTTTAATGTAACAGGCGGTGGAGCATTCTGCAGCGGCCCTGGATTACAGGTAGGATTGTCAAACTCTCAAACAGGAGTTAACTATCAATTGTTCCGAAATGGAACGCCGGTAGGAAGTCCTGTTGTAGGAACAGGTGCATCATTCAATTTTGGATTGCAGAATCAGGCCGGTACTTACACTGTGGTAGGTACCAATGCGACAACAGGATGCACCAATACAATGTCCAATGCTGCCACTATCAGTATCAGCGTTCTGCCGACAGTATTTGCTGTAACAGGAGGCGGATCATACTGTACTCCTCCGGCGCCGGTGGTTGGATTATCGGGATCACAATTAGATGTTAATTACCAGCTCTTACGCAATGGTTTTTCTGCGGGCAGTACAGTAGCTGGAACTGGCTCACCAATCAGCTTTGGTAATCAAAGCCTGGCGGGATCTTATACCGTGATTGCGACACATGCGTATATACCCGGATGCACAGTGAATATGTCTGGCAGTGTTACTGTTACTGTTACTGGTTCGTTGCCTGCTACAAGTATAAATTATGCTGGCAGTCCATATTGTCAAACTGGTACAGCAACCGTTACCAGGACAGGACAAGCGGGAGGTACTTATTCATCCACAGCGGGTCTGGTCATTAGTGCAACAACTGGTTCCGTTAATTTGACCACCAGTACGCCTGGCACCTATACCGTTACTTATACCTTTAGCAATGGAACTTGTACAGGAACTACAACAGCAGCTATCACCATTCTCACTGTACCAACAGCTTCGATAAGCTATGCGGGTACACCTTATTGCAAATACCCCGGTGCGATAGCAATGGTGACACAGACCGGGCAAGCGGGGGGCTCTTATACTTCCACGGCCGGTTTGGTTATTAATTCAACAACGGGACAAATCAATGTGGCAGCCAGTACGGCAGGCAACTATGTGGTCACGTATGCCTTTAGCAATGGAGCTTGTACAAGATCCACCACTACAACGGTGAGAATTGCAAATGTTCCAATTGCAATTATTGCTTATACTGGCAGTCCGTATTGTCCTGCAGGTACTGCAGCCGTCGTGAGAACAGGGCAGTCAGGAGGCACTTATTCATCTACTGCCGGGTTAGTGATTAATCCAACCACAGGTGCCATTAATCTGGCAACGAGTGCAATTGGTACTTATGTTGTTACTTATAGTTTTAGCAGTGTCTTCGGTTGTTCAAATTCGACGACAACAACTGTAACAATAGCGCCTAATGTTCCACCAACGATAAGCTGTCCGGCTAACCTGCTTGTAAATGCTAACCCTGGTCAATGTTTTGCAACAGGAGTGAATCTGGGTACACCAATAGTAAACGGATGCGGCAATATGGTGATAACTAACAATGCGCCGGCGCAGTTCCCTGTAGGTATAACCAATGTAACATGGAGAGTGCAAAGAGGTGCTTTGTTTGCTACTTGTGTTCAAACGGTGACAGTAAGGGATAATCAAAACCCTGTCAGTAATCACCCGGCAGACATGACCCTTTGCCAAAACGGTACGAACACTTATGCTATACCTATAGCTACGGCTACGGATAATTGTGGAATAGCAAGTATTTCGTATAACATTACGGGGGCAACAACGAGGTCAGGTACAGGTGGCAATGCAAGCGGTTTATTCAACCCTGGCTCTTCGCAGATCAACTGGAGAATAAGCGATGTAAATGGTAATACCATCACTACCACCACAACCGTAGTAGTTGCAAGCTGTATCGTTGGTACAAGACCTTCAGATCAGCCACAGTCAACTATAACTAAAAGTGCACCGCAGGCACTCAACATGTCAATATCAGCTTATCCCAATCCATCAGAAAATTACTTCAATGTAAAAGTGATCAGCCCGGTTAAAGAGACCGTCGAAGTAAGGATGTTTGATGTTCTGGGTAAAATAGTTGAGATCAGGAGAGGCGCGCCTGACCAGGTATTCCGTTTCGGTGATGGTGTGGCGGCGGGTATGTATATCATTGAAGCAAGACAGGCAGGTACTAAAGAAAAAGCAGCCATCAAAGTAGTGAAACAAAACTGATAGACAGGATAACCAAGACACATAGACCACTTCGTGCAAACGGGTGGTCTTTTTTTTAAAATATTATTAAAGAATGCGAATGGCTCTCTCCTGTTTTGAAAACAATAGAAGTCATTATAGTATTGAGATGATTACTGATGATAAATGTTGAGATATGATAATCTTAATATTTAAACAAGCTAATGATTTAAAAAAATAAGAAAGGCAGTATGGTTTAAATGAGACCCAATTTTAGAACTATAACAAACTGCAAGGCACAACCATTAAATAATTAAACCATCAAACTATAAATTGTCAATTCACCGACTTAATAATTCCATCCTGCCATTTAAGAAAGTACAGTTTCTTATTTTCAAAATAATCAAGCGTCAATGTTTTTTTATTTAATACTGGTTGGATATCAAAATCAGTAAATACTTTATCCTGTTTACTGCCCAGGTTGGAAGCAAGGTCTTTGCTATGTTTGAGTAAAAGCTTTGCAAACTTCCAGGTTACTTCATAACCGCGGAAAACCATATCGCTGGGTCTTGCATACATTTTAGTGCTGAAATGATTGCTGATACCCTGGCTTACTTTATCCATTTTGGAATTATAAAAAGGAGTGCTGTAAATGATCTCAATGCCTTTATACTCTGGTTTGCTGAAATCTTTGATGCCATCCCATGTTGGCATGCCTATCACTGTAATGGGATATGATTTTGAAATAGAAGCGAGCTGCAAAGTCAACTGCCTGCCAAAATTTATATCAAGGCTGCCGGCGATGCAATGATTGTTTCTGTTTGAATCAAGATGGTTTGCCAATTGATCACCAGTGAAGTTTTCATTGAGGTCTACATAACGAAGCTTCAAAGGAGTAGCCATTGTGCTTTTACTGTATTCATCAAACAGGTTTTTTATGGCATCATCTGCCGATCCTTTTCTTCTGAATACAATAATGTGATTGATGGAATAATATTTTTGAACATACCGATAAATGCCTTCGCATTGTGTTCTTAAAGTAGGATTGAGGATAATAAAATAAGGATTGCCTACTGTGCCCGCATCATTTGGAACTGTAGCATTAATGACCGGGATCTTTTTTCTTGCAGCAGTTTCTGATAATAATCTTACTTCATTGTTGCTGCAATGAGCAATGATCAACGAAACGTCCTGTATTTCCGGCTTAGCCAGTTGTTGTTCAAAAGTTTCTTTTGCAGAGCGGGTATCGTAAACAAATATTTCTAACGGAACACCATCTTTATTCAATGAATCAAGAGCTAATTGTGAGCCTTCATAAAATTCAAGACCGGGATTGATGAATTTTGGAAAAACATTTTTAGCATACCTGTATTCATCAGACTGATCAAAAGCGGAATCAAGATATAGTGGGGCAAAAATGGCGATCTTATGTTTAACTAAACCTGAATCGTTTTGTGCATGAGTTGCAACAGTTAATAAGCAACAAACAACAGGCAAAAAAAGTAAAACAACAAATCGAAAGTATTTTTTCATCAGTTTGAATTTTAAAATTGCCAATTGTCTATTGCCAAGTACTCATTGGCTTATTCCCACTCTATTGTAGCAGGCGGTTTGCTGCTGATATCATAAACAACTCTGTTGATGCCTTTCACATTGTTGATGATCTCATTGGATATTTGGGCTAAAAATTCATAAGGTAAATGCGACCAGTCTGCCGTCATGCCATCCACACTTGTTACTGCTCTTAGCGCCAATGTGTATTCATAGGTTCTTTCATCACCCATTACGCCTACACTTTTTACCGGTAACAAGATAGCCCCGGCCTGCCAAACGGTTGCATATAATTGATGATCCTTTAAGCCTTTAATATATAAGTGATCGGCTTCCTGCAACAATTGTACCTTTTCAGCGGTTACTTCGCCTAATATACGTATAGCAAGTCCCGGGCCGGGGAATGGATGGCGGTCAATCAAATCAGCAGGAATACCGAGTTCTCTGCCTACTCTTCTAACTTCATCTTTAAACAAAGAACGGAGTGGCTCCACCAGCTCAAGATGCAAATGCCCGGGTAAACCACCAACATTATGATGCGATTTAATAGTAACTGAAGGCCCATGCACCGATACACTTTCTATCACATCAGGGTAAATGGTGCCTTGTCCCAACAAACCAATTCCTTCTACTTTTTTTGCTTCTTCCTGGAAAATATCAATGAATAAACTGCCAATCACTTTTCGTTTTGCTTCAGGATCAGTTTTATCTGCAAGTCCATCATAAAAACGCTGCCTGGCATCAATGCCTTTTACATTAAGACCTAACTGACGGTAAGTATGCAATACATTTTCAAATTCATTTTTTCTTAATACGCCATTGTCAACAAATATTCCGTAAAGGCGGTCGCCGATGGCTTTATGAATGAGTGTGGCAGCCACTGTTGAATCTACACCGCCGCTCAAAGCCATTACAACTTTTCTATCGCCAATTTGTTTTTGCAATGTTTCAATGGTATCGGTAATGAAATGCGCTGGTGTCCAATCTTGTTTACATCCGCAGATGTTTATCAAAAAATTATTGAGCACTTTTTTTCCTTCGGTAGTATGGTATACTTCCGGATGAAACTGTACACCGTAGAGCGGGAAATCCGAAGTAGGAGGTCGGAGGTCAGAGGCCGGAGCGTTCCCTTCTGACTTCTGACTTCTGACTTCTGACTTCTTGAATGCAGCAACAGGAATACTGTCTGTATTGGCCAATAATTCAAAACCATCAGGCAGTTTTGTGATAGTATCACTGTGGCTCATCCATGCCTGGCTTTTTTCGGATACATCTTCCAGCAACACATCTTCTTTTGTCAAATGCAATTGGGCACGGCCATATTCTCTTTTATCACTTTTTTCAACACGGCCACCAAAGCGTTTAGCGGTCAATTGTGCGCCATAGCAAATGCCCAATACCGGTAGTTTTTCAATGAATGCTTCTATGTTCACATTCGGAGCTTTCTCCTCGTTTACTGAAAAAGGAGAGCCGGAAAGAATGATTCCTTTTAAAGAGGGATCAAATACGACAGGTTTGTTAAAAGGAGCGATTTCGCAGTACACATTGGCCTCCCTCACGGCACGTGCTATTAACTGGGTATATTGAGAACCAAAGTCAAGAATCAGTATTTTTTCAGTCATGGGGGCGAAGGTAAAAAAAGGTTTTTGTTTCCCTGCGGTCGTTTTAAACTTCAAATCGCCAAAGGCGATAGAATAATAGTACGAAGCGAAGACGCTTCGTACAGCAATAAAAGTTATTTAGTTTTATGGATGACTGTTTTTCATACCTGTGCGGCCCGATGATCAAAAAAACTTATCTTAATATTGTAACCAAATTTTTAAGTATGTAGTCATATCAGGAAAGCGGGTAAAAATGCCCATGATTTCTTATTACAAAACCACATATAATGAAACGGATCATCTTATTTGCATTAACTGCTGTCGTTACATTGTCTTCATGCTGGTATATCGGTGGCAAACGTGTACATGGTAATGGTAATATCACTACCAGCGAACGTACGGCCGGCACGTTTAAAAGCGTAGAAGTAAGCGGCGCTTTGAATGTTTATGTAAAACAGGATTCAGCCCGCCATGCTGTAAAAGTAGAGGCGGATGAAAACCTGCAGGAGTTTATCGTCACGGAAGAACATAACGGTGTATTGCATATTTACCCAAGAAATAATTATAATCTTGATCCGACAAGAAAAATAAAAATATATGTATTCGCTCCGCAATACAGCAGGTTTGTGGTTTCAGGAGCCAGTGAAATAAGCGGAGAAAACAGACTGGTATCCAATGAAACGATTGATGTTGATTTGAGCGGGGCTTCAGTGGCAAAGTTTGATATTAAAGCGCCAGGAGTAAATGCAGAAGCTTCCGGTGCATCAACCATAGCGTTGAATGGAGAAACAAAAGATCTTAGTATTGATGGATCCGGCGCCAGTCATTTCGAATGTTTTGGTTTGCTGGCAGAAAATACATCGGTGGGTTTATCAGGTGCCTGCTCTGCCGAAGTATATGGTAGTGTAAAGCTTGATGTGGAAGCAAGTGGTGCATCCGATGTAAGATACAGGGGAGCAGCTGCTGTAACACAGGATTTGAGCGGCGCCAGTAATATTAAAAAAGTAGATTAAAGCTCTCCATTTAAAAAGTTAGCCCTCGTTGCCGGGGGCTTTTTTGTGTATATAATTGGCAAAAATTAAAAATGACTGCCGTAACTTTTCAGAAATTTCAATCTATGCGATCAATAAGATTTTTTGTCATTCTTGTATCGGTAGTGCTTTTTTCTTTTTCAAAATCATCAAATGGTATTGAACCAAAAACGCTTGCTATTGGCGCCAAAGCACCCGACTTTAAATTACCGGGGGTTGATGGAAAGACATATACACTGGCTTCATTTAGCAAGTCGCCGATATTGGTTATCATTTTTACTTGTAATCATTGCCCGACAGCGCAGGCTTATGAAGACCGCATTATTCAAATGACAAAAGATTATGGCAAAAAAGGAGTGGCTATAGTCGCTATTTCTCCAAATGATCCGGATGCAGTCAGGCTCGATGAACTTGGTTATGCAGACATGGGTGATTCATTTGCAGATATGAAATTACGTTCCAAACAAAAGAAATTTAATTTCCCTTATCTCTACGACGGCGCTACACAAAAAGTGGCAAATGCTTATGGCCCGGTAGCCACACCGCATGTTTTTATTTTTGATAAAGAAAGAAAATTGCGTTACCAGGGAAGAATTGATGATGTAGAAAAGCCAACCAAAACACCAAACAATTTTGATACAAAAAACGCTATTGAAGCATTGCTTGCAGATAAAGAACCACCCGTTACAACAACAAAAGTGTTTGGCTGCTCCATCAAATGGGCAGAAAAAAAGGAAAAGAAAGAAGAAGATGATTGGGCAAAAGAACCTGTTGAGCTAAACATGATCAGCGAAGCAGCCATCAGGGATTTGCTGAAAAATAATACAGACAAGTTAAGATTGATCAATGTATGGGCTACCTGGTGCGGACCATGTGTCAGCGAGTTTTCTGATTTCATGGATATGCATCACATGTATCGCCGTCGTGATTTTGAACTGATCACTATCAGTGCCGATGATCCCGCCAACAAAGAAAAAGTGCTGAAGTTTTTAAAGAAAAATATGGCTTCAACTACTAACTACCTTTTTGATACAGATGATAAATACAAACTTATTGAAGCTATTGATCCCAAATGGCAGGGAGCTTTGCCTTATACCATATTAGTAGAGCCGGGTGGAAAAATTGTGTATGGTAAACAAGGCCGCATCAATCCGGCTGAAATGAAAAAGCAGATCGTGGAAAATAAGTTGATTGGAAGATATTATTAATGTTGCAGGTTACAAGTTGCATGTTACCAGTAACCTGAAACCAGTAACCAGTAACAGCACTTACAGATTCACATACTTCACAGTAATATTAATATCCCTGTTTCTTCCTTTATCATCAGTGCAGGAAATTTTAACGGGGCCTTCATCGGGAACAAAAAACTGTTTTTCTCCGGCATTGCAGCTTTTATAAAACTGGTTGTTCACATACCAATAGACTTTACTTACATCATTGGCTGTCTTGCAAACCAGTTGAAGCGGCTCCGGTTCTTTTTTACTGATCAGGTATTCTGTTCTATTTGTTGGTGAAACAATAAGTGGTGCATTGCCTTTAAAGATCAGCTCACATTCGGAATTGTGTGCCGGTATTTTTTCATAAGCAATACCATTTTCATTGTACCATGCCTGCATATCGGGTTCAATAAACTTAAACCATTTCTTCTTGTATCCTGCTACCGGTGCACAGTTTTTGCAATAAGCTGTTTTTTCATCAGGGCTTAGCATGATCTCCTGCTGGTTGTCGCAGGTTTTGGTAGCGGAGACAAGTGGTATGAAGTAATCGGTAATTTTATTATGGCAGTGCTCAGAAGGCGGCATACCTGTTTCACTGCATACCTGTCTTATATTACAATCGGCAGGTTGGGAAAACCATTCTTTATCATTATCGTAATCGAGTGTATTAAAAATTTTAAATAGTAAAGGAGTTGCAATGTTAGCGCCACTTAAATCAGCAACACCAACACCGGAAAAATTACCGACCCAAACACCAACTGTATAATTTTTATTGTAACCAATGCTCCATGCATCTCTTCGTCCGTAACTGGTTCCTGTTTTCCATGCAATCTTTGGCATGCGTTCCGTAGCTGTCCAGTTAAGCGGGAAATCGGGGCGGTTTACTTTTGATAAAATCTCATTGATCATGTAAGCAGCCGCTGAACTTATTACCCTGGTTTTTTGATAAGAGCTATCCGTTTGCGTAAAAGAAGGAGCGATATACACGCCGTCGTTAGCAAATGCAGAAAATAAACCTGTCAGCTCTTCCAGTGTAGTGCCGCAACCGCCAAGTATCATGGATAAACCCAGCTTGCCCTGGTCGTTTTGTATTTGTCTGAAATTACATGCTGATAATTTTTGTATCAGCTTTTCATGTCCCAATAGTTTTAAACTTTTTACGGCCGGTATGTTTAATGAATGTTCCAATGCATATTCCGTAGTGACATAACCATTGAATTTCTTATCATAGTTCTCCGGCGCATAGCCTTCATAATTTACAGCAACGTCTGTCAAAACAGATTTTGGCGTAAGCAAACCTTCATCGAAACATAGAGCATATAATAATGGTTTCAATGTGCTTCCTGGCTGGCGTACAGCATTGGCGCCATTTACTTGTCCACCATCTGTTGTATCATTAAAATTGGATGAGCCGACATAACTGATCACTTTATGCGTCTTGTTATCAATAATGACCACCGCTGCATTTTTTATATTACGAAGTCGTTGTGCTCTTGTATAGTCTTCCACCAGTTTTTCACTTTTTAGTTGAATGTTGAGATCAATAGTAGTTTGCACCAGCAGCCGGCCTTGTTTTTTTAGCTTGTATGATAGATGAGGGATATAATGCGGCACAACAGTTCTTGTTGCAGTTAAAGGCTCCGATAAAGCGTCTTCAATTTCTTTTTTGGTAAATACATTCTCTTCCGAAAATTTAAGCAGCCATTTATTTCTTTCTGCTATGATAAGGTCATTGTTTTTTCCTATAATGAGAGAAGAAGGACGATTGGGAATGATGCTCAAAGCGGTGATCTCTGCCAGCGATAAATGATCCGGATTTTTTTTAAAGTACAAAAGCGAAGCCGCTTTTACGCCTTCAATATTTCCGCCATAAGGTACAAGGTTGAGGTAAAGTTGCAGTATCTCATCTTTATCATATTTCCATTCCAATTGAAAGGCCCGGAAGCTTTCCCGGATTTTGCTCCAGATATTTCTTTTGCCCGGTTCCAATGCCCTGGCCACCTGCATGGTGATGGTACTGGCGCCGGATGTTCTTTTCATTCGTAACAGATTTTTGAAAAAAGCTCTTGCAATGGCCAGCGGATTCACACCGGGATGGGAATAGAAATATTTATCTTCTTTAGCAATGATCGTTTTTCTAAGCAGCGGAGATATTTCTTCCAGTTCTGTTTTCATGCGCCATTTCTCATCTTTTGTAAGAAAGGCATTGATCAACTCATCCTTGTTGTCGGTAACGATCGTTGAATATTCAATTTTATCAGGAAGCGGAAAAACAAAATTCAACAAGATGAAAAGCAGGAATAAAACTATAACGACCAATGCAAATCGTTTCAGGAAAGTAAGAAGGCGGCGTTTGGTGAGCTTGATTTTCATCTTGGGAAAGCTTTGCAGGGGTGCCACGGCTCAAAGCCGTGGCACCCCTATAAGAGGCAATCAGAAAATAGTTTTTACGTCCTCATCATTGATGATTTTATACGAATCCGCATAAAAGCTGTTTTTATTTAAACCAAGAAGCTGTATGGCCATCGCCTGGTTGCATAAGGTTCCTTTTCGCATTCCACAATAGTCTCTGAATGATGAATATTCCCAATCCTCCATTTTTGCCACCAATTTAGCTTTCATCGGGTTTTGATGAACATAATGAAAACACAAAACATCGTACATGTTTGATCCTTTCACTATCGGCTTGGCTTTAGTGTTTTGCTGAAAAAGTGATCCTGTGCTATTGTTTTGTTTATTGATCCCCTGGGTATAAGAACTTAATAGCAGCCTGATGCCTTCAGAGAGCACATTTTTTTCTGAATTGGCTACCTTTTTTGTAATCGTTGTTCTTTCGTCAGCATGAATGAAAAAATGAAAATGATTTGGCATGAGGCTATAAGCCAGGATATCGCAATGAGGCAGTAAATATTTTCTGGTCTTGTTCAAAAAGTGGATGTAATTGTCAGGCTTGAAGAAAATGGGTTGTTTATTATTACCTCTGTTATAAAGATGGTATAGTTCGTTTGCGAAAAATTCCATTATCAATTTAGGTTTGGTGGTGGCTTAAGATTCATGGAATGAAGTTAGGTAATACTTCAACAAGGGGTGCCACGGTTGCAAATCGGGGCACCCCTAAAAAAAATTTTCTTATTCATGCAACTCCTTTAAACTTTACACTATCTTTTCATACAAATTCCCACCACATTTATGGATTACTCTGATCTTTCCCGGCCTGGTAAGGATATTCCTCCTTAGTTATCTTCAACTATATTTTATTCCAATAATCGTCAGTGAAAAAAGAATTTGCAATCAAATTTTTTGGTTCATTGAATTTCTTTATCTTCTCATTTCTAAAGACCGTTTTAACCAATCCTTTATGCGTAGTAAATTATTTTTTGTTCCGCTTATTGCCGGAACAATTTTTTTATCAGCCTGCAGTAAGAATACTGTAAGCCTATCTTATACCAATGCAAAAGGCGAAGTGCCACAGCTTGGAAATCTCATCTTTCGGTTTAATCAAAGCATGGTAAAAGATTCCATGCTGAATAACTGGGATTCGACAGAGTATGTTTCTTTTGAACCTGCGATCAATGGACGGTTCCGTTGGGAAAGCCCGGATCAGCTGGTATTCTCACCATCGCAGCCATTAAATCCGGCTACATCCTATAAAGCAACCATTCGAAATGCAGTTTTGAAATTCAGCAAATACAATGATGTAAAAGATGCTGATAAATTGGATTTTCATACGCCGAATCTTACCCTGGATAATTCGCAGATAACCTGGGTCGGCGAATCTGGTACCACAGCAGTTCCGCAGGTAGACTTGTTTTTTAACTATCGTATAAAGCCGGAAGACATAAAAGACAAGTTGAAACTCGAAGTGGAAGGCAAGACGGTGGATTATAATATGATCACAGCATCACCTGACAATAAAATCTCACTTCGCATTACAGGCTTAAAGTCTGAAGACAAAGATTTCAATGCCAGAGTGATCATTGATAAAGGTTTGAAACCTGAAGTTGGCACAAACAGTACTGCTGATCCCATCACTGCTACTTTATCTATCCCGTCGCCTTATGTGCTTTCCATTCAAAATATCGAATCGCAGCATGATGGCCTGGAAGGAGTAGTGAATGTGACAACCAGCCAACAACTTACAGGTGAAAGCTTAAAGTCATTTGTGAAGCTTGATCCTTCTTTGGGTTTTACAACAGAATTAAATGATAATGGCTTTACTATTCGCAGCGATAAGTTCGATGTAGAAAAAAGTTATATATTAACGATTGTTAAAGGATTGAGAGGAAAGATAGGCGGTGTATTGAAAGAAGACTATGATGGCAGCGTGGCTTTTGGTGAGTTGGAAGCAGGTATAAGTTTTACAAACAGCAAAGCTGTTTACCTGTCGAAGCGGGGCGGAAAAAATATTGAAGTGCGGATCACCAATGTACCGAAAGTGAAATTGGTTATTTCTAAGATTTATGAGAATAATCTATTGATGTCGCAGCGCTATGGCTATTATCCAAAAGAAACAAGAGCAACACAGGCCAGTTATAGTGAAGAAGAATATGAAGGTGATTATTATGACGAGTATTCTGCTGATGCAACATTGGGCGATGTGATCTATGAAAAAGAAATTGATACAAGATCATTGCCTAAATCAGGTGCTGGACGGTTGCTTAATTTTTCTAAATTTGAAGACAAGCTTCCTGACTTTAAAGGAATATATCATGTGGTGATCCGTTCTATCGAGGATTATTGGGTGAGAGACAGCCGTTATATTTCGTTATCTGACTTGGGATTGATCAGTAAAGAAGGGCAGGATAAAATTTTTGTATTTACCAATTCAATCAAGACAGCATCGCCGGTTGACGGTGCAAACATTTCTGTGTATGCTGCAAACAATCAACTGATCGCAACAGCTTCCACAAATGCGGACGGCGTAGCTGAAATAGCTTATTCGAGAAAAGACTTTGCTGGTTTCAGGCCTGCGATGGTGATCGCTAAAACTGCTGATGACTTCAATTATCTTCCTTTCAACAATACCCGTGTTAATACATCAAGATTTGAAATTGGTGGTAAACGAACCAATCCTTCGGGGCTTGATGCGTTTGTGTATGCAGAAAGGGATATTTATCGTCCCGGTGAAAAAGTGAATTTTTCTGTGATCATTCGTGACAGGCAATGGAAAAGGCCCGGCGATATGCCGCTCAAGATGAAATTCCTTATGCCGAATGGTAAAGAATTGAAATCATTCAGGAAAAATCTGAATGAAGAAGGCTCTGTTGAAGGAAGTGTTGATATAGGTACATCAGCTATTACGGGTGGTTATACGCTTGAAGTTTATACATCTAACGATGTTTTACTTGCATCAAAGAATTTTTCTATTGAAGAATTTGTGCCGGATAGGATCAGGGTGAATACCAAATTGGATAAATCATCTCTAAAGCCTGGTGAATCAGCAACACTCTCCATTAATGCCATGAATTTCTTTGGGCCGCCTGCTGCCAATAGAAACTATGAAGCGGAGATACAGGTAAAACAAAAAACATTTTCACCTGCAAAATTCACTGACTATCAATTTGGCCTTGCTAACCAAAATACTTTTTTTGACAAGCAGGTAAAAGAAGGCAAAACCGATGCGGAAGGTAATGCTGAAGAAAGTTATGCAGTACCGGCAACTTATGCCAACATGGGTGTATTGCAAACTAATTTTTATACAACTGTATTTGATGAAACCGGCCGCCCGGTAAGCCGTGTAGCTTCAGCAGATATTTTTACACAAGACATTTTTTATGGAGTAAAATATGACTGGTTCTATTATTATCCATTGAATCAGCCGGTAAAGTTTGAATTGGTATCAGTAAATAAAGATGGAAATGCAGCCAGTTCTACAGCAAGAATAGAAGTGATCAAACATGAATACAGAACTGTATTAACAAAAAGCGGCAGCTATTTCCGGTATGAATCGCAGAAAGAAGATAAGCTGATGATCGAAAATCAGATCACAGTGGCAAATAATACGGTTTATTCTTATGTGCCCCGTTCGCCGGGAGATTATGAAGTAAGAATTTATCGCCCGGGTGCTAACAGTTATGTCAGCCGCAGTTTTTATAGTTATGGAAGCTGGGGTGGTTACAATAATTCTTTTGAAGTAAGCAATGAAGGAAATATTGATATTGAACTGGACAAAAAATCTTATTTAAGTGGTGAAACAGTGAAAGCATTATTTAAAACACCTTTCAGTGGCAGAATGCTTGTAACAATGGAAACAGATCATGTAATATCATATCAATACGCAGATGTAAGCAATCGTTCTGCAAGTGTTGATCTGAAGTTAACCGGTGAACATGTTCCCAATGTATATGTCACGGCTACATTGATAAAACCGCATGAAGTATCAGATATTCCTTTAACGGTGGCACATGGATTTCAAAATGTAACGGTAGAAGAAAAAAGCCGGAAGATACCGGTGCAGATCGTTGCAAAAAAATCAGTACGGTCAAAGACACATCAATCTGTAAAAGTAAAAGCAGAGCCCGGCAGTTATGTTACATTGGCTGCTGTTGATAATGGCATATTGCAGATAAGTGATTTTAAAACGCCTGATCCTTATAATTATTTCTATCAAAAAAAGGCGTTGCAGGTAACAGCCTATGATCTTTATCCATTATTGTTTGCAGAAGTAAGAGCAAAGCTTAGCAGCACAGGCGGCGATGGTGAATTGAGTATGGAAAAAAGGGTGAACCCAATGCCGGCAAAAAGAATAAAAGTAATAAGCTATTGGAGCGGTATAAAAAAAGCAAACGGAAGCGGCGAAGCAGAATTTGAATTCGATGTTCCGCTGTTCAGCGGCGAGATCAGGTTGATGGCTGTTTCTTACAAAGGTCAAAGTTTTGGTGCTGGTGAAAGCACGATGACAGTTGCAGATCCGATTGTTATCAGCACGGCGTTGCCAAGATTTTTAAGTCCCGGTGATACGGTGAGTGTGCCGGTAACATTGAGTAACACTACGGACAAAGCAACCAATGTTTCAGCAACGATAAATGTTGGTGGTGCAGTGAAGGTAATTGGGGCAAACAGTCAAACTGTTTCATTGAATGCAAAAAGTGAAGGCAGAGTAAATTTTAATGTTGTTGCTGATCCTGTTATCGGAATAGCTAATGTTAAAATACAGGTAAATGGCCTTGGCGAAAAGTTTGAAGACGCTACTGAAATTTCTGTTCGTCCTCCATCAACGCTGCAAAAAGTAACCGGCAGTGGTTCCATGGTTGCTGGTAATTCGCAGAAAATAAATATTGGGTTAAGTGATTTTATTCCGGGCAGCACTGATTATAGTTTAGTGATCAGCCGTTCACCTGCTTTGGAATTGGGTGAGCATCTTCGTTACCTGGTTCAATATCCTTATGGCTGCACAGAACAAACAGTATCAGCAGCGTTTCCGCAGTTATACTATGGAGATATGGCCAACCTGATGCAATTGAATAAGAATAGTAAGATCAATGCAAATACAAATATTCTGGAAGCTATCAGGAAAATTAAAATGCGGCAATTATATACCGGCGCTGTAACACTTTGGGATGGGGAAGGAGAGGAAGATTGGTGGGCAACTATTTATTCTGCACATTTTTTACTGGAAGCAAGAAAAGCCGGTTTTGATGTTGATAATGGTTTAATAGAAACAATGTTGAATTATATCACTAACCGGTTAAAAAATAAGGAACTGATCAATTATTATTATAACCGTAATCAAAATAAAAAAATAGCGCCGAAGGAAGTGGCTTATGGTTTATATGTTTTAGCCATTGCAGGTCGCAGCAATGTGCCGGCTATGAATTATTACAAAGCAAAACCGGAGATATTGGCATTGGATAGCCGTTATTTATTATCGGCGGCTTATGCTGCAGCAGGAGATAAAAAATCTTTTGCTGCATTGCTGCCTTCTTCATTTAGTGGGGAGGAATCAGTGCCGCAAACGGGTGGCAGTTATTATTCTGATGTAAGAGACGAAGCTATTGCATTAAATGCTGTATTAGATGCTGATCCGGGTAATCCGCAAGTTGGTGTAATGGCAAAACATGTAAGTGATAAATTAAAAACAAGATACTGGCTTAGCACACAGGAAAGAGCCTTTGCTTTTCTTGCATTGGGAAAACTGGCAAGAACGGCTGCAAAATCTAATGCTTCTGCAGAAATAAAAGTGGATGGCAAAACAGTAGCTAAAGTTGATGGCGGACAATGGAGAGGTGACAAAGCAGCTTTGAAAGGAACGAATATTGAAGTAGTAACAAAAGGCGATGGAAGACTTTACTTTTTTTGGCAGGCCGAGGGTATTAGCAGCAGCGGAGCTTACAAAGAAGAAGATAGTTATCTGAAAGTAAGAAAACGATTTTATAATCGTTTTGGACAACCAATAGAAGGAAACACATTCAGGCAAAATGATCTGGTCATTGTGGGCATTACTTTGGAAAGATCGTTTTCTTCTTCAATAGAAAATGTGGTGATCACCGATCTTTTGCCTGCAGGTTTTGAAATAGAAAATCCAAGGACAAAGGATATCCCCGGCATGGATTGGATCAAAGATGCTTCAACGCCTACAGCATTGGATGTAAGAGATGACAGAATACATTTTTTTGTTGATGCTGATTACAATAAGCAAACTTATTATTATGCTGCTCGTGCTGTATCGCCGGGTCAGTATAAAATGGGGCCGGTAAGCGCTGATGCGATGTATAATGGAGAATACCATTCTTATCATGGGGCGGGAATAATAAAAGTTTTGCCATAATAAAAAAAAGAGAGGTTTCGGCCTCTCTTTTTACTTTAATATTGCTTTAGTTCATTACTGTCACAACCGGGATTTTCTTCGATCCGTAAGACAACAACTTATTGGTAAGTTTATTCCAAAGACCCGGCAAACGAAAATCTTTCACCGGATTTACCATAATAAGATCTGCATTTATCTTTTTAGAAAAAGTCAATGTACTTTTTGCAAGATTTTTTCCTTCCAATAAAAACCATTGAGCAGGCACGGTTGAAATGCTTTGCACCATTTCCAGTGCGCCATCAATAATGCTTTGAAATTTATCGTCGGCATTTATTCGCAATGAAACAAAATATACTCTCGATTTAAAAGCCCGGCCTAATAAAGCAGCGAACCGTATCTGGCGCATCGGCACTTCACCTGATACAGGCAATACGATCTTTTTGAAATGGCAAACCAATCCGCCAGGTCTAATGGCCAATACAGGAATATTTGTTTTTTTAGCCAACCTGCTGATAGAAACAGAAGAAATAATACGATGAATGAAATTAAACCTTGATAAACCGGTTACAATAAGATCCATTTCATATTGTCGTATATAATTGAGCAACTCCTTTTTTCTGTTGCCCTGCAAAGCGCTTATTTCCATTTTACCTTCACCACAGAGCTGCGCCTGATAATAATCTTTCAACTGTTCCAGTTTTTTCAGCGCCGCTTCCATATTTGGATTGCGCATGAAAAAGGAATTGTTTGTATCGCTTAGGTACACAAGATGAATATTACAATTAAAACTGTTTGATATTTCAACAGCTTTGGTGATTGCCCATTTGTTTTTAGCGGTGAAATCAACCGGCACCAGGATGTTATAGAGTTTGTTGGCCATAAGCAATAATTTTTAGTTTTAAACGGATGTTTTAAGCCCATGCAAGCAAAGGCTCAAAATTTCTTTCTTTGATGCAATTATCAGCGATTTTTTCCAATATCTCATCTGATGTGCAAAATGCAACGCCCTTGCCGGCATAAGTTATCATACAACGATCGTCCACACTATCGCCGACCGCAATGCAGTTTTTCATACTTACGTTATACTTTCCGCAAACATGTTGCAAAGCGTTTGTTTTACAAAATGAATGGCCGCAAAGACTTTCTGGCGATCCAAAAAAATAAGAGGGTAAGCTGACTTCACCGGTTGCTTTGCCGTCAAAAAATTCTAACTGGTGCGCCACGGAAAAATCAGCGCCTATCTGCTGCTTTACATAATTAGTAATGAGCGTATAGCTATGACTAATGATACCTACCAGGTAACCTTTCTGCTTATAGCTTTGCACCACTTCTTTTATATTTTCTGCCATTTTCATATTGCTGATCACTTGCAGCAAATCATCCATTGTTTTATTTTTCAACAACAGACCGATTCGTTTGGTTAAAATGATCGGATCTTTTTCATTAAATCTTAATTCTTCCAGTTTTGCTCCAAATCCAAATGCGTGTGCACATTCGTTAATAAAACGGCTGATCAAAATTGTGTCGTCCATATCGAGTACGATCATTTTTTGAAAAGCCGAAAGATTTTCTCTTATTACATTGCTCATTTCCCGCTGAATGGCTGCCAGTGAATTAACACTTTCCTGATTTAGTTCATTATTGTGTTGCCTCTGTGCCTTACTTAGAATTGCACGGGATACCTCTCCACTCATTTTTCCCAAAGCCTGCCAGGGTTTGCTTTTATTTTCAATGTAGCCAATATTCACTTCCTGAACTCTTGCTTTCATCAGGTACATATCAATTAGAATGCCTATATCTACGCCGTAGTCGTTGAAGAACTCAATTTTCTTAAAAAAAGTTTTTTTCCCTGCGATCATTCCGCTCAATGGTTGCGAAAAATGCGAAAGCGCTGGAAATAAGATCGCCAGCAAAGGCTTAGCCACTAATTCCGTTACTCTGCCTGCATTGCGGGCAAATGCACCTTTTACAAAGTCGGCTTCATCGTTTAGCAATTGTGTCGCTAAATTTTTGATGGCATTTTCAGGATAGGGATCAATATCTGCATCCAGAAAAATGATCAACTCATTGGTGGATGCATCAATTCCTTCTCTCATTGAAATCCCTTTTCCCCTTGAAGCACTGATAATAACTTTTGCTCCGGTATCTTGGGCAATAGCTGCAGTATTATCTTCCGATTTATCGTCTACTACTATTACTTCCGACACTTCAGGGAAAGTAAAGCAATACTTAACCACATGGCCAATTGTTTTTTCTTCATTCAAAGCCGGAATTATAACACTCAACATGTTTTTATTCATTAGGTGAATCAATGATGGTAGGTTATGTACTTTACAGTACTTTTCAGCAAAGCAGTTGAATGATTATCGTTGAAACCGGATTGAAAAGTTTGCTAACGATTATTTTGAAGATAAAGATAAAATGAAGAAAAAGAGCAAAGCTGACGTTAGAAAATTATTAGATTATCACCACTAAATGTTTATGAATGACCATTGCGTATAATATTTTCTAATAAAAAAAGTCTGGCTTGTATAAACCAGACTTTGCAAGATCATTTATGAGACGACATTAATAATCGCTGCCATAACCACCACGGTCGCGATTATAACCGCCACCGCCTTTGTTGTAACCGCCACCGCCGCCTTTTTTGTAGCCGCCGCCACCGCCGTTACCAAAGCTCCTTTTCTTGAAGCCGCCGCCACCGCCTGAACCACCACCTTCGGGTTTAGGACGACTTTCATTAACAACGATGTTACGGCCATCAACTTCGCTGCCATTCAAAGCTGCGATAGCTGCTTGCGCTTGATCATCGTTTGGCATTTCAACAAAGCCAAAGCCTTTACTACGGTTTGTAAATTTGTCATTAACAATCTTTGCAGATGTTACTTCACCATGAGAGGCGAAGAGGTTAGCAAGATCCTGATCTTTCAGGTTCCAACTTAGGTTTCCTACGTAAATGTTCATTTTGAGAGATTTAAAAAATAAAATAAAGTGCTAACAGTAAACAGTAACCAATGAACATTCTACGTTTATTCGAAACGTTCAGGACTTATAAAACTGTAAAGAACACCAAGACATTACAAAATAACGGTTTTTTTTTTGACATTTTGACAAATAATTTCCTTATACTCCTAACTAATAAAATAATGTATTGATTATAAAGAAGAAATGGTTTCATCTTGAAAAAGAAAAGTCTCCCAAACAGGAGACTTTAGTACTTTTTCCGAGGACTATTTTTGCCTAAATGGATTATTCAGCCGCTACTTCAAACTCTACTTCGGTTGTATGGCCGGCACCGAAATCAATATTTGCTTTATAAGCGCCAAGCTCTTTAACTTCATCAGGGATACTTATTTTTTTACGATCAATTTCATATCCTTTTTGTTCACGGATAGCTCTGCTAATTTGTAATGAAGTGATGCTGCCGAAAATTTTTCCACTGGTACCTGTTTTTGCTCCAAGCTTTAATGGGCTTTCCTTCAGTTTTGCAATAACACTATTTATTTCAGCCAATAGTTTTTCTTCTTTCTTGGCTGTCTGTTTTAATTTTTCTTCAAGTTGTTTTCGATTGCCGGGATTGCTTTCGATAGCCAATTTGCGGGGCAACAGAAAATTGCGGGCATAACCACTTTTCACCTTTACCACTTCGTTGGTGGCTCCGAGGTTATCTACATCCTGAATTAATATGACTTCCATAATTTGTTTTTTAGCTCCCAGGTTCCCAATCATTCCTGTGGGACTGTCTCCGCCAAAAGCGGGTTAGGGAAGGGTTACTAATGTGATGTGTAGTCAATATAGCGGTCTATTCACCATTGACTACTCACCATTCACTATTTTAAAAGGTCTGTTACGTAAGGCAGTAATGCCATCTGACGGGCTTTTTTGATCGCATCAGAAACTTTGCGCTGATATTTCAGGCTGTTTCCGGTAAGGCGACGCGGTAATAATTTACCCTGCTCGTTCAGAAATTTTTTCAGGAACTCTATATCTTTATAATCAATGTAGCGAATGCCGTATTTTTTAAAACGGCAGAATTTTTTTACCCTTTTGTCGCTCTTAATGGCGGTCAGGTATTTAATTTCATTCTTTGCCATGAATTACGCCTCCACTGCTTTTTCGGTTCCTGTTTTTACACCACTTCTCTTTTTAGCATTGTACTCGACGGCGTATTTATCGAGTTTGGTACAAAGATGACGAAGCACTGATTCGTCACGCAGAAGCTGAATTTTCAGCTTCTCATTGAAGTCGGATGGCGCAGTATATTCCAGCACCCAGTAAAGACCAGTGGTCTTTTTCTGAATGGGATACGCCAGTGATTTTAGTCCCCAGGCATTTTCTGCTGTGATAGTGCCACCGTTTTCGGTAACCAGTGCAGCAAATTTTTTTTGTTCGGCTTTGAAATCATCATCGCTCAGAACAGGGGTAAAAATCACCATCAATTCGTAATTGTTCATTTACGTGTTGTTTGTGATTAAAAATTGTTTAAATCCCGGCCAGATTTGGTTACGGGGCGGCAAAGATATGTATTCAAAGGCAAATGATGAACCCGGTCAGGAAAGTATTTTTAAGGAGTTTTAATGGTTTCAGCGTTCTATTTTCGATTAATTTTCTTGATTATAATCCACCTTTGGAGACACTCGTTTTAAACAGATTGGCTTGAGGCTCTTAATCTGTAAGGATTAGCTTTCGGATGGCCTGCAATCCAAAACCCTTAACTGAAGGTTTTTTTCACCATTCCATTCATTCACATCAATTTTATAAACTATATCAACCGGCTGTTTGGTTTGCAAAAAGGCATATTTATCCGTCATGTTAAAGCCGATACCTGTAAAAGTGATATTATTCTGACGCAGGGAAAACCGAAGATGCTGTTCCTTTACAATTTTTGAATAGCCTGTATCGGATACATTTTTTGTAATAAAAACAGGTCGAAGATTTTCGGGACCAAACGGTTCCATCTGACAAAGGATATTGAAAAGCGGCCAGGTAATGTCTTTAAATGAAATCTCAGCATCAATAACAATTTCAGGAATGAGCATGTCAGGGTGAATAGTAGATGCTACTACTTCCTCAAAACGGGATCTAAAGACATCAATTTTATCTGCTTCGAGAGTTATACCTGCTGCTGCAAAATGACCACCATAGCCAAGCAAATGTTCTTTACAAGCATGAATGGCCTCGTATAAATTAAAGCCGGGAACACTTCTGGCACTGCCGGCAACATAATCTCCAGATTGGGTTAAGATAATAGTGGGACGATAATAATGTTCAATTATTCTCGACGCCACAATACCCACAACTCCTTTATGCCAATGCGGCCTGAACAAAACAGTTGATTTACTGCTGATCCATTGCTGATTTTCCTGAATTAATGCCAGAGCTTCCTGGGTTGTATTTAAATCAGCTTCTTTCCTATCTGTATTATCGCTATGAAGCATTTCAGCATATTGCAAGGCCTCATCGTAAGATTCGGCAATAAAAAGTTGCACTGCCTTTTTTGCATCATCCATTCTTCCTGCAGCATTCACTCTTGGCGCAATCATGAAAACAAGATTATTGATATGCAACTCTCCGTGTAAGCCGCTCAAAAAGCTCAATGCTTTTATTCCATAGTTAGGTTTTTCATTTGCTTTTTTTAAACCATAGTAAGCAAGTATTCGGTTTTCACCTGTCATAGGTACAATATCAGCAGCAATAGCAACAGCAGCCAGGTCCAGAAATTCATAATAAAATTCCGGCGGTAAGTTCAATTTTTCAGCTAATGCCATCATCAATTTAAAACCAACACCACAACCACATAACTCTTTGTAGGGATAATTACAATCTTTTTGTTTTGGATTTAGAATAGCTATTGCTGGTGGTAATTCTTTATCCGGCATGTGGTGATCACAAACAACAAAATCTATTTCTAATTTCTTAGCATAGGTAATAAGAACAACAGATTTGATTCCGCAATCGAGTGAGACGATCAGTGTAAAGTCATTTTCTTTAGCAAAATCAATTCCAGCCTTGCTTATACCATAACCTTCACGGTAGCGGTGAGGAATATAATAATCAGAATTTGTATGAATTTTTTTTAAAAACTGGTACATGCTGGCAACAGCTGTGGTGCCATCAACATCATAATCACCGAAGACAAGGATCTTTTCATTTTTCTCAATTGCCAATACTATTCTTTCCACCGCTTTGTCCATGTCCTTCATCAACCATGGGTCATGCAGTTGGCTTAACTGTGGACGAAAAAAATCTTTTGACGTATCAAAAGTGTCTATACCTCGCTGAGCTAAAATTTTACATATAATAGGATGAACTTTTAATGCACTATATAGTGAATCGGTTTTTTTTTTATCGCCCGGCAGTATAGACCATCTTTTTTGCATAACTGAAATTCGGTTAGAAACTTTGCTTGATAAAAAAGAATTTCTTGTTCTAATATTTTCTTTCTGTAACGTATAGCACCAAGTCTTCAAGACCTTTCCTGGCGGGTGTTTCAGGAAATTGGTTCAAAATAGCAAGTGCATCTTTTTTGTATTCGTTCATCTTTTTTGTTGCGTATAGAATGCCGCCAGTTTCATTTACTTTTTCAATCACCCAGTTTACTTTCTCTTTATCCCTGTTTTTGTTTTTTAAAATATAAATGATCTCTCTGCGTGTTTTTTTATCAGCTGTATTCAATGTGTAAATCAGTGGGAGAGTTAATTTCTTTTCTTTTATATCATTGCCGGTTGGCTTACCAATTTTTTCACTTGAATAATCAAACAGGTCATCTTTGATCTGAAATGCTATTCCTGTTTTTTCACCAAACAATCTCATTTTTTCTGCAATCGCTTCATCATTGCTGGTAGACCATGCGCCGGCTGAGCAGGCGGATGCAAGCAGCGAAGCTGTTTTATTTTTTATTATTTCAAAATAAATGTCTTCGCTTAAATTGAGTGATCTAGCTTTTTCGATCTGCAGCAACTCGCCTTCACTCATTTTACGGACTGCATCAGAAAGTATGTGAAGTATTTTATGATCGTTATGATCCAGTGACATTAAAAGACCTTTGGCAAGCAAGTAATCGCCAACCAATACAGAAACTTTATTTTTCCAAAGAGCATATACAGAAAAAAAGCCCCGTCTTTCCAGTGAATCATCTACCACATCATCATGCACCAAAGTAGCAGTGTGCAAAAGTTCTACGAGAGAGGCGGCTCTGTAAGCTGGTTCAGTAATTTCTCCGCAAAGTCTTGCTGAAAGCAATACAAACATGGGGCGGATTTGCTTGCCTTTTCGCTTAACGATATAGCGCATGATGCGATCCAGCAACGGCGTTTGGCTTCGCACCGACTCCCGGAAACGGGTTTCAAATATTTTTAGCTCACGTTCAATTAAACCGGTGGGAAGACTCATAACAGTAAAAACGGCAATTTACGCTGCAAAAACTAAATATGAATTAAAGCGGCAAGATGGGGCTTTTTTTCCACTAACTGGTTGAAAAATAGAATTAAAGAAGTAAATAATTTTCACAAAAATTTGGTAATTAAGGCTCAAGTCATATTTTTGCTTTTTATTAGGAACTGTTTTCTCAATCTTAATCCTTAGTTATGGTAAGCAAAAAGTACACTTTATTGGCAGGACTTTTCTGCCTTATGGCATCATATAGCTTTGCCCAGGTAAAAGTTGGCGGCAGTTATGATCCGGCAGACTCATCTGTAATCCCTTCCAAAAGAATGCCTCAGCACACTGAGTTTTTAAATGGAACAAATAATTTTCCCGCAAAGCCTCGTAACCAATGGGAAATTGGAATTAAGGCAGGTCTTGTAAATGTTAGCGGTGATATTCCGTCAGTGATTACTCCACTTTCCGGTGGTCTCCATGTAAGAAAAGCTTTCGGTTATGTTTTTTCAATGAGATTGGAGTATTTGTACGGAAGGGCTAAAGGCTTAAACTGGAAATCTTCTTCATTTTTACCGTCTGCCAGTTCTGGTAATCCTTGGGCTGTAGCGGGATATACAGGAGCTTATTTTAATAACTACAAAACTACTATTCACGATTTATCGCTTCAGGGCATTGTTACTCTTAATAATATTCGCTTTCATAAGTCCAAAACCGGTTTCAACTTCTATGCTTTAGCTGGTATCGGAGGTACTGTTTACGATACAAAAGTGAATGCGTTAAATGGTAGTACTCCTTATAACTTTTCTGGTATAACTGGAAATGTTTATAAAGACCGCAAAGACACTCGTAAGGACTTAAAAGATTTGCTTGATGATTCGTATGAATCAAAAGCAGAAAATCACGGTAACACCCGTCCAAAATTATTTGGTGATACATTCAAGCCATCCGGTACAGTTGGTATTGGCATAGCCTATAAATTAAGTACCAGGTTAAATCTTGCACTTGAAGACAGGATAACTTTCATAAAAGACGACCTGTTAGATGGACAGCGTTGGGCTGAACAAGGTGATCTTACCCGTGACTTTGATTCATACAACTACCTTTCACTTGGTTTAAATATCAATCTTGGTGCTAAATCTGTTGAGCCATTGTGGTGGCTGAACCCCTTGGACTACGCATACAGCGAAATCCGCAATCCCCGCCTGATGAGACTTCCCAAACCCGTGTTGCCTGATGCTGATGGCGATGGAGTTACCGATCAATTTGACCAGGAACAAACTCCTGCCGGTGTGCCGGTTGATACACATGGTGTAAGCCGCGACACAGATGGTGACGGTGTACCTGATTATAAGGACAAAGAATTAATAACACCAACAAATTGCCAGCCGGTAGATGCTGATGGTGTTGGTAAATGCCCATGCCCAACTTGCGAAAACTGTCCTGACTTGTGCAAAGGAACCGGTGGTATAGACTGCAATTTGAAATTAGGAGCATTGCCAAGTGTTTCATTCAGAAAAGGTTCAAATGCATTGAGCAAAGACAATGAAGCTGTATTGGAAACTGTTGCTTCAAGATTAAGAAACAATCCTGAGTGTAAAGTGGTGGTAATCGGTTATTGCTCCTCAAACAAGAAAGAGCAGCAATTAAGCTGGGATCATGTGAACAAAGTGATCACTTACCTGATAGAAAAAGAAGGTATTAGCGCAGACCGCTTTATCTTTAAATATGGCGAAGAAGGTGGTGATTGTGACACAGTTGATCTGCGTGGCGCTGCTGAAGGCGAAGAAGGTCCTACCACAGTACCTGCTCCTCACCCGAACTTGCGTAAGAGATAATAATCTTGGTTTACTTTTGCTGGTAACTATTTACCCTCCCGTATTTACCGGGAGGGTTTTTTATGACCATTTGCTTTATCAAAACCTTAACTGGCTCCATTTGGCTCATTATCTTTTTTACATAAGTTTTGTTGGTATCTATTAACTTTGCACACTTTATGCGAATTATCACGGTAATATTGGCTGTTGTATTGCTGGCCGGATGCAGCAAGGGTATCAACAAAATTCTCAAGAATCCCGATCCTGAATACAAACTTCGTATAGCCGAAAAGTATTATGTTCAAAAGAAATATAATAAGGCTCAAATACTTTATGAAGATGTAATGCCGTTTTACAAAACCAGGCCCGAGTTTCAGGATATTTATTATAAATACGCCTATTGCGCATACAACCAGGCTGATTATCTAAATGCAGAAAATTTGTTCAAGACCTTTTTGGAAATTTTTCCAAACAGTCCTAAGGCAGAAGAGGTAGATTACATGAGGGCTTACTGTTATTTCAAACAATCACCAAAGCCTGAACTTGATCAAACGAATACAATAAAAGCGATGGGGATGATGCAGGTCTTTATTAATACACATCCCGGATCGGAAAGAAACAAACAGGCATCTGAAATAATAGATATTTGCAGAGGAAAGCTTGAGATAAAAGAATATAAAGGGGCTCAGTTGTATTATGATATGGGGCAGTTCAGGGCGGCAGGTGTTGCATTTGCCGCACTATTGAATGGATATCCCGAGTCGGCCAAAGCAGACGAATATAAACTGATGATCATAAAATCATATTATCAGTATGCTGAGATGAGTATTGAAGAAAAAAAGACCGAGCGATATGAGAAAGTGATTGATGAATGCGAAGATTTCGCGGATCGTTTTCCCGAAAGCAAATTGCGTAAAGAAGCAGATCATTACATGAATTTATCTCAAACCAATATAAAAAATTTAAAAAATGAGCAAGCTAAGACGTCAGCTTAGTGCTGGCATTGCCAATAATGTAGAAACAAAAAGCCTGGATGATCTCCGCAAAAGGACAGGCAATTTGTATGAATCTATAGCCATTATAGCCAAGAGAGCTAACCAGATCAATATCTCTTTGAAAGAAGAGCTTCATAACAAGCTCGATGAATTTGCAAGTCATACAGACAGCCTTGAAGAGATTCATGAAAACAAAGAGCAGATAGAAATCTCCCGTGCTTATGAAAGAATGCCTAATCCGGCATTGCTGGCTACACAGGAGTTCATGGATGAAAAGATATATTTCCGTAAAGGAGAAGATCAGCTGTTTGACTAATCTTTATCTCAGTTGTCAATATTTTCGGCGATCCGTTTTCAAAAATGGGTCGCTTTTGTGTTTTATAGGTAAAAGGATAATTTTGATACACCAATGAAAGGAAAAAAAATATTGTTGGGAATTACGGGCAGCATCGCTGCGTATAAAGCGATATACCTGGTTCGTTTGCTTATAAAATCGGGAGCCGAAGTAAAAGTGATCATGACGCCTTCAGCCAAAGATTTTGTTTCGTCATTGACGCTTTCAACATTAAGTCATAATCCTGTACTTATTGATCTTTTTGATGAGCAAAGCTGGGCAAATCATGTAATGCTGGGGCGATGGGCTGATGTAATGCTGATTGCGCCACTCAGCTGCAATACACTTTCAAAAATGGCACACGGCCAGTGCGATAATCTTTTATTGGCAACTTATCTTTCTTCAACATGTCCTGTAGTCATAGCTCCGGCTATGGATGAAGATATGTGGCATCATCCTGCTACTAAAAAAAACCTTGCAACACTTGAATCTTTCGGCAATACTATCATACCGGTTGGTAAAGGAGAATTGGCCAGCGGTTTACATGGCGAAGGAAGAATGGCAGAACCCGAAGCCATTATTGATTTTTTAAGTAGTCATTTTTTTTTAACACAACCTCTTAAAGATAAAAAAGCATTGGTTACTGCCGGGCCGACATACGAAGCGATAGACCCGGTTCGTTTTATTGGCAATCATTCAACAGGAAAAATGGGAATTGCCATAGCGAAAGAATTGCAGAGGAGGGGGGCCGATGTTTCACTGGTGCTTGGCCCTGTTGCAAATGATTTTTCAGCAAATGGAATAAAGCTTGAAAAAGTTACATCAGCCGAAGAAATGTACAATGTTTGTCAGAGAATTTTTAAAGAAGCAGACCTGGCTGTTATGTCAGCGGCAGTAGCGGATTATACACCCGTAAAAAAGGCTGATCAAAAAATAAAAAAGTCGGAGACTTCTCTTAAGCTTGAGCTCACTAAAACAAAAGATATACTGAAAAGCCTTGGTGCTATTAAAACTGACAAGCAAGTATTGGTTGGATTTGCACTGGAAACAACAAATGAAAAAGAATATGCCCTGCAAAAGCTAAATAGCAAAAATGCAGATATGATCGTTCTTAATTCAATGAATGATGCAGGCGCAGGCTTTGGGCATGATACCAATAAGATCACCATTTTTCAAAAAGGTGGAAAGGAATATCAATTTGAAACCAAAGCAAAAGATGAAGTGGCGAAAGATATTGTGGATACTATTATAAATTCATACTATGCTTAAAAAACCAATCCTCTTTTTTTTATTTATCATTATTGGAGTAAGCTCTGCACAATCGCAGGAAATACAGGCACGATTTACTGTTTTGGCCAGCAAGGTCAGCACACAGGTAAATAAAAATATTTTTCAAACACTGCAAACAGCGGTTACCAATTTTGTAAATAACCGCAAATGGACAACCGATGCTTTTCAAACTAATGAAAAAATTCAATGCAACTTTTTATTGAATATTGAACAGGAGTTGGGAAACAATTTATATAAGGCCAAGCTCACCATCCAGGCGGCAAGGCCTATTTTCAGTACTACGTATGATTCGCCCATCATTAATTTTTTAGATGATGATGTTGTGTTTCGGTACCAGGAATTTCAGCCTATAGAATTTAATGAAAACCGGGTTCAGGGAAATGACCCTGCTGCTGCAAATCTTCCTGCCGTGTTAGCTTATTATGTCAATATCATTTTGGGATTTGATTATGGTTCTTTTGCATTGCGTGGCGGCGATACTTATTTTAAAAAAGCATGGAATATAGTAAACAACGCTCCTGAAAGCAGGGATATCACCGGGTGGAGATCGTTTGAAAATCTTCGTAACCGCTATTGGCTGGCGGAAAATTTGAACAATAATCGTTTTGCTTTAATGCATGATGCCTTGTATGCTTACTACCGGCAGGGAATGGATCGGTTTTATGAAAATGAACAACAAGGGAGAGAGGGAATCTCCAATTGCCTTAATTTGTTGAATACATTGAATTCAGAAAATCCAAACTCTATGATCCTGCAATTTTTTCTGCAAGGCAAAAGCAGTGAATTGGTAAAAGTATTCAGTAAAGCTGACAGCAATATGAAAACCCGTGTGGTTGACATTTTAAGTAAACTGGATATCACTAATTCGGCAGCTTACAAAGAATTGAAATGAAAACATTTTTCCTGATTTTTTCTCTGATCGTTTTACTTGCCGCCTGTTCTGATAAAGATAAATTGCCCAAAGGCGTTTTACCACCTGAGAAAATGAGAGACGTGCTTTGGGATATGATCAGGGCCGGTGAATTTTTAAATGGTTATGTATTATCAAGAGATAGCAGCCTTGATAAGGCGGCTGAGAGCCAAAAATGGTATAATAAGATCTATCAAATGCATAAAGTAAACAAAGCTCAGTTTGATAAAAGCTTTGCTTACTACAAAGATCATCCTCTTTTATTGAAAACGATATTCGATTCATTAGCCAGAAAGCAAGTGAATACCCGTCCTGTGCCGTTAAATGCTGATACTACAAATAACATTCAGAATCGAAAAATTGATACACTTCGAAAACCAGATTCGTTTCGCTTAAGAGTAATAGACTCCCTGAGAAGAAAAAAGATAATAAAGAAAAGAAATTTGAATCCTGTATAATTTCTTACACTACCTTCATTAGAAATAATTTTGTTTGATGAACAAAGTAGTAACAACTGCTGATGAAGCTATTTATGATATCAGCAACGGGCATGTATTGATGTTTGGTGGCTTTGGATTGTGTGGCATTCCTGAAAATTGCATAGCAGCTTTAGTAAAAAAAGGAGTTAAACAACTTACCTGTATATCCAACAACGCCGGTGTAGATGATTTTGGAATTGGTTTAATGCTGAAGCAGCGGCAGGTAAAGAAGATGATCTCTTCTTATGTTGGCGAGAATGCAGAATTTGAGCGGCAGTTATTAAGTGGAGAGTTGGAAGTAGAATTGATTCCACAAGGCACATTGGCTACAAGATGTCTTGCTGCAGGATATGGTATGCCCGCTGTTTTTACTCCCGCCGGCGTTGGCACTGAAGTGGCGACAGGAAAAGAAGTTAGAAATTTTGATGGAAAAGATTACCTGCTTGAGCTTGCATTCAAAGCTGATTTTGCGATGGTAAAAGCATGGAAGGGTGATACACATGGCAACCTGGTTTATAAAGAGACAGCAAGAAACTTCAATCCATTAATGGCAATGGCGGGAAAAGTAACCATCGCAGAAGTAGAAGAATTGGTGCCTGCGGGTTCATTGAATCCTAATATCATTCACACTCCCGGCATTTATGTACACCGTATATTTAAAGGAAGTAATTATCAAAAAAGAATTGAGCAACGAACAATCAGAAAGGTGAACAAACAATAATTTAAAACTTAGCACATTGGCACATTAGCAAATTAGCACATTTCACTATGGCTTTAACAAAAGAACAAATAGCATATCGTATAGCGCAGGAACTCAAGGATGGTTATTACGTTAATCTTGGTATTGGCATTCCTACATTGGTGGCCAATTATATTCCTGACGGCATCAGCGTTGTTTTGCAAAGTGAAAATGGTTTATTGGGCATGGGGCCATTTCCGTATGAAGGAGAAGAAAATCCTGACCTGATCAATGCAGGAAAACAAACCATTACTACTGTGCCCGGCTCCGCTTTCTTTGATTCTGCTATGAGTTTTGGTATGATAAGGGCCGGCAAAGTTGATCTTACCGTTTTAGGTGCTATGGAAGTAAGCGAAGAAGGCGATATTGCCAACTGGAAAATTCCCGGCAAAATGGTAAAAGGAATGGGTGGAGCAATGGATTTGGTAGCGAGTGCAAAGAATATTATTGTCGCTATGATGCACAGTAATCCCAAAGGCGAATCAAAGCTCTTACCTCAATGCACATTGCCATTAACTGGAGTAAAATGTGTGAAGAAAATTGTTTCTGATTTAGCAGTAATAGATATAACAGGTGATGGTTTCAAACTGCTGGAAAGAGCGCCGGGAGTAAGTGTTGAAGAAATAAAATCAAAGACCGCAGGAAGATTGACAATTGAAGGCGAAGTTCCGGAGATGCGGCTATGATCTCTGTTTGAGATGATTTTTTTGCTTAAGCAAATGCTCTTACAATATCAGTTCACTACTTTATTAGCGCAACTGCTGCTTGCAAAAGCTTCCGGTTTTGCTTTGAATGCAAAACCCATTCCCAGGATATACCCCATTGCTTCCTTCAATGCATCATTGCTCTTGAAATGCGGGTTAGTATTAATGTCCGCATGCACTTCCATATCCACATTGTAAACGGTAAACAGGTTGCAAAGCTCATAGGCAATCTCAATGCTCTTTGCTACTTCCATCAGCATTCTTTCTTTGATGGTGAATTGCTGACGTGTTTTTTCATTGTGAATAAACATGAAGCCGCCATGTCCTTCCCTTAAAAAAACAATAACAGTAGCAAATTCTGTCTCCTTTCCTTTTACTTGTGAATCGGTGCCGATACAAACTTTCAGCTTAAAGCCGGCTGCTGTTTCCCGTTTGATCGCATTTTCAACAGCATTCATAATGGGAAGATCAATAGGGTCGCCATTAAATTTTCTCCAGCGCATATAAAAAGAGGTTTTTCTAAGTTATAGAAAAACCTCGAATAATCAAAACAGGGTACGGATTATCGTTCTGTTAACAGAACAAAAAAGAGTTATTGACGGAGTAATTTATCAGTCCATTGCCAGTTGTTATCAAGATAACGCATAATGTACACACCGGGCATTACATTGGTTATATCAATATTATTAACGCCGCTTACTATTTTACCATTCAAAATCACTTTGCCTGTAAGATCAATCAGTGTATAATGATAATTACCGGGACTATTAACATATAAAGTGCCAGAATTGATTGGATTCAATAAAAAATTTGGTTTGTGAACAACTTCATTATGAGCAACAGATACCATGTTTGAATAATAAAGATGGCCATCTGCAAATAAAACTTTCAGACGATATTGACCAGGTTTTATATATTGATCGAAATAGATTTTTTCATTAACGAAAACATCGGTTATTGCGCTAAAAGTGTTCGTACTTGTTAAAATTTCAAGTGATTGCTGTATCACCGGTTCATCGGCTTCGATTGTCCAACTGAATTGATGCCCGTTATTTTTGTATTCACTCTTTAAGCTGATGGCAATTACCGGCAATGCCGCACCGCCCTCTATCTCTCCATGCAATGAATAAGAGCCAAGACTTGCATAAGCCGGCGCATAAGCATTTCCTTTTCCTTCTACTTTCATAAAATACATTCCGGGATTAAGAGTGGTATCAGCCACAGAATTTAATAATGAACCTGGATTGTAAATACTCAACAGATTGTTTGATGCATCGTATAATGTTATTTGCATATCGAGATCTGAACCGGCATTATTAGCTCCCACATTATATGGCGTTGCATTCAGTTTGAACTGTGCTCTGTCAGGCATACTAAACCTAAATATATCCTGATCGGTATTTTGATGAATGATTCCATTTATTTCAAATTGGCTGTTTGAAAACAATAGTTGTGTTGCATTGATTGATTCATTGCTGTGATCATCTGTTCTGTAACCAAAACCATTATCTGCAGAAGCAATAATATCAAGATCGCTTTGATAGCTGGTGCATCCTAAAGAATTTGGGCCGTTGCTCCATAATGTAAAGTTGCGGTTATATCCCACCCCCATGATCGGGGCCCAGCCTATTTCACCAGTTCCCTGGCCGCTGTAATAATCCGTAAGCTTATTGCAATAAGCATCATATTGCGATTGATGATATAGTCCCAATGTATGTCCTGCCTCATGCGAAACAGCTTCTGAAATTTTTTTGGGATTGTTGCTTAACAATGCAGAAAATACAAAGCATGGATGATCGTCACCCCAAATAAAAGATCCAATGAATGCAACACCGCCTGCAGATCCATACCAGGACGAGCTGGTAGTAATGATCACCCTCATTCTTTGATTAACCGGCGCTGCTATGAATTTTGTTGAATCAGTAGTGATGTTAATATTGAAGGGACGGAAATCTTCTGCAACACGATTAAATATTTCCTGCATAGCTGTTGTATTTAATCCTGACGAAGAACATACGATAGGCGAACCACTCCAGTTCCAGCTTGTCCCATCTACTGTATGCCCATCGAAATCAAGAAAGATCACTGCGGATGCGGATGGATAGCTGCTCCATGCCGGCGCCTGGGCAAAAGAAACTTGCGAAGTGATCAGCATCACCAGCAGGTACCATGATTGCAGCAGAAGTTTCATAAGGTTTTGAATTTAGTTTTCAAAGGGAAAGGATTACGGGATGGATAAGGACGGATTAATCACGGCTATTCATTGATCAGTTCATGATATTTTTTTTTGATTAAAAAATATTGATCGGTTTCTTTTTTCAACACAAACAAATCGCCATGTTGAAAACTGATGATACGGCCTGTATAATTGGCCGCACCATCAGTTGTAGTGGATGAGGAAAGAGTCAACGTGGCACCGTTGAACCTTGTGGAACGAATAACAACACTGCGAAGGGTGTTATTATATTTACTGGACTTGGACACTATTTTTCCGGCAAAGCCAGGTAGTTTTTTATCAATAAAATTTAATTGCACATCAGCGCCTTTAGCTGCTTCATTGCTGAAAAAACTTTTCAGTTCGGCGATGTCAACAGGAATTTTATCGGGGAAGCTGTCAAATAAGGTTGGTTTATTGACGTCAGGTTCGTTGATGGTTGCGTTCTGCTGCGCAGGAACCTTTGTATAGAGTATAATGAATAACAGGACGAGCCCCGTGATGTTCAGGTATTTCATGGGATATTTATTAAAACAAAAAGAAATTAAATCAAGCAGTAAACTTTCTGCTCAAGTTTATCAGAGGGGACGGGCTTCAAAGATTTCGAAAAGTTTTTTGAATCTCCAAACAATATCATCAGCAAGTGATACAAATCGGGTGATAGTACGATGTGTATAATCGTAAATGTTCTGGGGATAAGGTCTTAATATTGTCCGGTAGATAGCATTACAAGTGTACATGCTTCTATAGGTTGTATGTTATTCTTTTTTGCCAATGTTGCTAATTCATCATTTTCAGCGCCGGGATTAAAGATGATACGTTTTGGTTTTAAGGAAAGGATGTAATCATAATATTCTTTTTGGTGAAATGGATTGAGATAAAGTGTCACGGTATCAATATCATCAACAGGTTCTTTATCTTTTGTGATGTTCACATCATTGACTTTTGTATATTTTCTTCCGACAGCAACAACCGGATGTCCATAGTTTCTCAATCTTTGAATAGCCAGGTAACTGTATCGTGAGGGATTATCAGAAGCGCCGAGTACGAGGGTCTTTTTATTTTTGTTCATTAGATAAAGCTATTCAAAAATTCCTAATCACTGCCGGCGCTGTATTTATGCACTTTCAGCTAATATAGATTGAAATAAAGATTATACTTAAATATGTCCATAAGAATGAAAACAGGATGTGCACGGTTGTTTCAAACGGTTTACCTTTCCAAATCACTGGTGAATATCCATAAAATTGTATGAAGAATCTGATTGACCAGAATATACCTAATCCCAAAGAAATACGTTTACCCAGAATTGTGTTTGAAAGTTCGTTTGATGATAACAGGCAAAGAAGCCCCATAAGAAAAACTGTGAGTGCAATGAAGAATGCATGGATATACATCATTTGCCGGTTCACAATGCTCAATGAACTCAGCTGTTGTTTCCAGTTAAAATATTTTGGAAAAACGATATGAATCAAGGCTAATATGATTAATAAAGTGCCAATAATTTTAAGATGTGCTTCCATTTTAAAAGTTTGCATTATTAACAAAAGAACTAAGGATTGCAACTGAAGATTGACATAAACGGAGTAAACTTGGTTTCCCGGATTGAAGAAAATCCGGCACGTTTAAATGCATTTTTCCAAACAGTGCTTGAGAAAAAATGAGTGAAACCTATTGAAAAAGCCAGGAAGTTGGGAAAGTCTCTTAGATGCTCCACCATGATTACTTTTCCACCCGGTTTACACAGGCGATGACATTCTTTTAAAAACTGGATTTTTTCTTCATGCGACCTTATTTCATGTACTGCCGAAAGCAGAAAGATAATATCGGCAGTATTATCTTTTAAAGGTATTATATTCGAAGCTATTTGCTCTGTATCCGGATATACCAAACTTACTTTCCGTGCTCTTTTTATAGCCGGCTCTGTATGTAGCCTGGCGTTATAGAAATCAAAAACCTTTAAATCTGATTGAGGAAACTTGCTTTCAATGATAAAGCTCGTTTCATCAAAGCCGGCATTAATGTTAACGACTGATTTTATTCTTTCATTGTTTCTGACAATGTTGTTCAGCCAATCAAATTTATAATAGTTTGAAAAATCATAAACATAAGCCGATATAATCAATGGCATGATAAGACCATACAGAAAAGCAGTTATGATTATCCAAAAAATGAAATCCGGCCCTTTCATGAATAAATAGCAGCCGATAAAAAGCGCTAAAACTCCAAGACCTGCTATATAAAAATGGCGGTTAAAACTTAAAATATTTAAAACGCCCTGGAACTTTCTTCTTTCCATTTTTCAATTTTTCCTTTTTTCCAATAATAAGGGATGTTTTCAACGATGAAAGCGTTTGCCAATTTTACTTCTCGCAAGTTCAGTTTGCTTAAATATGAGAAGCTATAGTCAAGCACTTTAACAGGTGCTGGTTTCCAATTTTCTCTCACGCCTTCAATTATCAAAACTTTTTTGCTTGCGACATTGTAAGTAAAAGTAAAAGGTAGCGGTCCTGCAAATCTTCTTGCTTCCTTCCAGTCATTAAAAGGAGACCCTTCTGGTAAAGAAATATTTTCAATATCGTTCTTGTCAAGCAGGATTTTGAATTTGGATTTAATCGAACTGACTTCTAACTTACCATTCTTTGTGAGTTGAGAAATATCAGTTGTGGTATAATTATAGCGAGTAAAAATATTTCCAAATAATTCCATTTTCTTTTTATCCGTTTCGGACTTGAGAATATATAAGCCACGCAATCTTTTTCCTGCATTGTTTGTGAATTTTACAAATACACGATAACCGATAAGAAAAAAATCATTACCTAAAATTTCAGGAAATCCTTTTGGTCTCAAATTGCTTGTTTGAACCATTGCAACAGCAATAAAGGCCCACTTATCATTGAAAGTGTCTAATTGCAAGCATTGTGGAATGAGATGTTGTACTTGTTCTTTGGGAGTCGCAAAGGTTAATACAAGAGAACTTTTGAAAAAAGCTTCAACGGCAAAGGGATGATTTTTTAAGAAGGATAACATACTGTCTCTTGATTTATTTTTTTAGTATGATAAAACTCTTTGTAATAAATTATGAATATGAACATAAATGCAAAAAAGATATTTGCTTTACCCCATAATAATAAGTCCGGTACCAGGATGAACTCCAGGATATTCATTGTGGCAATAATAAGAATTTGCATTATTGCATTAGCTCGCTTCCAGATTCCGCTTAATATCCAAACAGCCATCCCAATTTCAGCAAACCCAATGAAAAGAATCATCGGCCTGGCATTACCTATATTTAAAATTCTTTCGGCGATTTGCTGGTGACGTGATACAAGATTCAGAACCTTACAGAAGAGACCATTGGCAATCCAAACTGTTGCTATGAAGTAGTTTAACCAATATGTTATAATGCTTTTTTTCACGGCAAATACTTTTTTGCAATCAGAAAGTTTCTTTTTTTTCAAGAGCAGGAATTGCTTTATCAATACGTTTTGCAAGTTCCGGAAGTTTAATTGTGGGCACGGCAGGGAAGAGATGATGTTCTAAGTGATAGAACATGTTATATGTAATAAGGTTTTTCCATTTTGTTCTTTGTGTTCTTGCAATATTATGTTCTTCCAGGTCATGATGTACTGTCCAAACAGCAAAAAAAGCTGAAAAGAATTCGCCGGCTATCATTGCGATGCAATGATAGATTAGAAAACTCCAATTCAATAAAATAATTACGGCAATGAAAATAATCATTGACGATAATTCTATTAGAACGTCTTTTTTATAATTTCTGTTGCCAAGAGTGAGAGCAGCTTTGTGAATAGAAAAAATATGCCTGGGGCCGTATAATATTGCTTCATACCATTTCAGTTTAGCACATTTGCCCTCAAAATCTTTTTCGCCGATACAATACTTATGGTGTCGTAAATGCGTAAATTTTACTGCATGCATTGATGAAAGTATAAGCACACTATTTATATATAACGCTATCCAGGTTCCCCTCCTGTCAATGCCGAGCGAATTATGAAAACCATTGTGAGCTTGCCTCAAAGCAGTGAGGAAAAATAAAAACGAGCAGGGAAGTGCAAGGGCATACAACTTGAAATATGCCAAAATCCATGAAGCTGCTAACCATGGGATGGTAATCGTATTTTCAATGATCATTTCTTTTGCAGATAGTTTTACCAAGTCTTTCCATTGTACTTTCGAAGCAATCACAGCCTGGTTCATATAGTTAATTTTAAATTTTCAGAAAAAAATGAAAACATGATTCTTTAAAAAGCCGGTCACAACCGGCTGTACATGTCTGCCTCATTATCATTTAAACAGCTTCATCAATCCTCCTACAAACCAACTTTCATCTGCTTTGATCATTGTGTCAAGCGTTTTATCAGCTTGTCTTCCCAGTTTTTTTATACTGCTCACTGTATCTACAAATGATTTGATGCTTTTGTCTCTTTTATCGCCTTCTACTTCTTCCAGCTTGTCGAGCAGTTGCAGCATGGGCTCCAGTTCTCTTTTCTTTCTTTCCTTCACAATCATCTTCACAACTTTCCAGATATCTTTTTCTGCAGAAAAGTATTCTTTACGTTCACCCGGCAGAATTACTCTTTCCACCAGGCCCCAACTGATCAGCTCCCTGATGTTCATATTCACATTGCCGCGGCTGATGTTGAGTTCTTCCATTATATCGTCTTGTGTAATCGGATCGGGGCTTACCAGCAGCAGGGCATGTATCTGCGCCATCGTCCGGTTAATCCCCCAATGGGTGCCGAAGGCGCCCCAGCTACTGATAAATTGTTGTTTTGCTTCTGTAAGTTTCATGGCTCAAAGATAACAGACAGTTTTTGAATTTTCAAAAGTTATTGAAAATATATTTTTCATGTGCAAAGACGGGTTAGGCACAGATTCGAACTAAAACTCAGTTGCGAAGCAAATTTTACTATTATAAATAATTCTGGTTTATTGTAAGAGATATATTTCCCAAAATTCTTTTGGGGTAACAATTTTTGTGTTTTTGTAGTTTTTTATAGTAAAGTCATTTGTATTGCCGGTTATGATAAAATTTGCATTGCACGTTTCAGCAAGTTCTAAGAGCTTATTATCATCAATATCGCTTATAATATTGAGTTTTACAGATGGGGAGTACTTAACTGCAATTTTTTGAATATCTGCGAGCAAAGCTTGTGATTTTGCAACAAAGTCGGGATATTTTGAAAATCTTTTCCGCTTTAAGACATCATAGTATTCCTGGAGTAATTCATCGGAAATACAGAGTTCAATATCATTGTTCGAGAATAAAGCTGTTATAATGTAATACGGATAGCCGCGTTGAATCAGGGCAGAAACAAGGATGTTTGTATCAACGACGATTTTTTGCATCCTTTCTCACAGCTTTTACTTCGTCGGTTATTTCATCCATTGTCATTTTGGAGAGACCATATTTTTCTGCAAGCTGAATGCTATCATTGAGATTTTGCTTTGAAAGCTCCCTGCTGATGAGGTCAACAAGGTCGGAAAAAGAAAGTTTGTCAGACGTCAGACCAAACTTTTTATACTCAAGATCAGAAATAGATATGTTGAGTGTTCGCATAACGTCTGACTTTGGTATTATAAAATTTGTAATTGCTGATGATCTTTACATTTACACCAGCATCCTCAGCGGCTCTTCCAGCAAACTCTTTAATGTTTGCAAAAATGCAGAGCCGGTAGCTCCATCAACCACACGGTGATCGCAGCTTAATGTTACTTTCATCACATTGCCCGGAACGATTGCCCCATTCTTCACAACAGGAACTTGACTAATACCGCCTATTGCAAGAATACAAGCATCCGGTGGATTGATGATCGCAGTAAATTCTTCAATCCCAAACATACCCAGGTTGGAAATGGTAAATGTATTTCCTTCCCAATCTGCCGGCTGCAATTTTTTATCTTTTGCTTTTTGTGCAAAATCTTTTACTTCGACTGCTATCTGCGAAAGAGATTTGGTATCGGCAGCTTTTACTACAGGAACCAATAGACCATCTTCTACAGCCACAGCTACACCAATGTTGATATCATAGTTAGTGCGGATCTTATCTCCCAGCCAACTGCTGTTGACAGCAGGATGTTGTTTCAATGCAACAGCACAAGCTTTCAGCACGAAGTCATTGAATGAAATTTTTACCTTGCTTACCTCATTCAG
>Ga0187893_10001962_pt1 | contig 46813 bp, 35 predicted proteins | sample MA1701074metaG_FD_139574 | JGI IMG/M metagenome (GOLD analysis project Ga0187893, IMG submission 139574) | White microbial mat communities from a basaltic lava cave in the Kipuka Kanohina Cave System on the Island of Hawaii, USA - MA170107-4 metaG ... | reverse complement strand
TGCGGTCCAAGAATGGCAGTCCGATCCCGTTCGCGCAGCAGCCGTTCTTACCCGAAGCTGCGTTGCCACAAGCGAGTGGCCTGTACGTGGTTTATCTAGACGTTTGGGAGCGTGCGTTGTCGGCCATCCAGGATCCCGCAACACGTGAAGTCGCGATCGGTGGTCCGGACACGACGATTCGCACTCAAGTGATCGCGCAAGTCAAATTGCTTCGGGTTACAGGCAATCAACTCAACGCAAATTGTGAAACGTCGTTCGTAGAGTGGGATCGGCTGGTTGGCAGAAGCACCGGCACGCTGGAAGTGCGTGTCGCACAGGCTGGCACGAGCACGGATCCGTGCATCGTCCCCGAGAGTGCAGGGTTTCGTGGTCTCGAAAATCAACTCTATCGGTTCCAGATCCATGGCGGGAATTTCTCTCCTACGTCGCCCGGTGGAACGGACGTCGCGATCCTGCCAACGTTTAAATGGAGTCATGACAACGGCAGCTTCGTCGCAACCTGGCGCGAGCATCCAGCGACGCTGGAGCTGATCGTCGATCGGCTCGGACCGGGAGGGGCCTCGGGTTTCGCAATAGGCAATTGGATCGAGCTCACGGACGATCACGACGATTTGCTCGAGCGCATTGGCATCATCGCTCAAATCGACGACATCCAAGCCGACAAACTCGTACTTGCAGACCCGAATGGCACGGTTGCAACGGCACTGACTCCACCTCCGCAAAACGACGCCAACAGGCACTCACAAGTGCGGCGCTGGGACTCGTTCGGTACGCGCTCGACGAATGCCATCGTCAACGATCCTGACGTGACGCCGGACGGATGGATCCGAATTGAGGACGGCATCGAAGTACGATTTTCCGGTGGAAACTTCCGCTCGGGTGACTACTGGGTGGTTCCAGCCAGAACCGCCACCCTGCCAGGAACGACCGACAGGCAACTCGAGTGGCCGCTGGATGGTATTGGCAATCCCGTCGCGCTCCGATCACAGGGGCCCAACCATCACTATGTTCGTCTTGCGCTGGCCTCGTTCAATGGAAATACCTGGACTGTGCTGGGTGATTGCCGGCATGTGTTTCCGTCGCTGACCGAGCTGGTCCAGTTGGACGCGATCGGTGGCGAAGGGCAACACGCGCCCGGCGACCACTGGTTGCCCGCACCCATCGTCGTGGGAGTATCGCGTGGATCGGTTCCGATTCCACAGGCACGCGTTCGGTTCACGATCGTTCCTCCGCAAGGAGGTCCTCCCCGCGGGACGTTGAGTCCTGCTGCGCCCAACGAAAACGGTGTAGCGGCAGCGACCGGAACTCAATTCGTGGTTCAAACCGGCTCGGATGGGGTTGCACGGGTCTGGTGGCGATTGGGTCAAGGACCTGCGGTCGAGGAACTGGGCGATACGTATCAGCCCCTCGGTGCCCAGGAAGTCGAAGCCGTAATGCTCGATCACGACGGCACGCCGACGCACTTGTTCACGCGTTTCGTGGGACAAGTGTCCGATCTCAGAGTGCTGATTCCGGCCGGAGGTGACGGACAGATCGGCCATCCGGGAGAAACCCTCGAAATTGCCCTGCGTGTACGGATCTGTGAAGGCCAAAAGCCAGTCCACAAAGCCCGCGTCGAGTTCGTAAACCTGAATCGCATGCTCGACGGCCAGAACCTCAACGAATTCACCGGCGGAGCGATCCACGCGAGCGCCAACGTGGTGAGCTTCGAACCGTGGCCGGGTGGGAGTCGCATGGTCGAAGCCGTCGTCGAGACCGACCAGGACGGTGTCGCACAAGTTCAATGGATTCTCGGCAGCGAAACTGGCCTTCCCGCTCAACGCGTCGAGGCATTTTTGCTCGACGTGCAGGGCAACCGTACCAACCAGCGCACGTTGTTCACGGCTCATCTCGCAATTGCCAAACAGATTGCTTGGATCCCGCACAAGGCATTGGCTCCTTATTTGAACGGTGCAGAGGACCACAACGTGCAAGCAGCCCTCGACGCGTTGTGCGAAGCCCATACTCAGTTGAAAACATTCCACGGCTGGACAGTCCAGGCCGTCACTACGCTCAGACAAGTTACCAACCTGACCTCACAGCCTGGGGCGCCTCCGTTCCTGTTCGCCAATGTGGGTGGTATTGGCGGTGTGTCCGATGCGCGAGGACCAGCAAGACCGCTGACTTCGATGCTCGCTGAAGTGCAGACACCGGTTCAGGCCATCGAATGGCTGAGATTCGACGCGCAACGTCATGCTATCGGCACTGGTTCTGCGATTCCGATCGCAGATGTGAGCGCGATCGAAATTACGCCCAGTTTCGAGCTGCCCAGCGGTCTCGTGCCTGGTGTTCCCGAAAGGATGGCAGTGTCCGTGACCATCGACGTTCCCGTGCGTCCGACTGGCAAGAAAGCAGCCACCGGACACACCCCCGTCCGTATCGACGGTGAGATTTCGTTCGTACAAGACCGCATTCGCTGGGTACCGACCACCGACGCTCGCGCCTGGCTCAAGCAGCAGGTGGAACATGCCGGCGCGCCATTACGCGTCGAGATCGTGTTCCGACCTGCCGCACTGAATCCCAGCATGCGGGCATCGACCTGGAGCGAGGCCGTTTGGCTCACCCCCTGACGTTCGGTTGACGGCTCACACCCTCGACCGCGTCTTGGCCCCAAAATGCGATCCGGGGCCCTTGCTGGCCAGCACCCGGCCCCGGATCTTCGCCCTCATGCAAACGCAACGTCGAGCTGGCACCGACGCCGCAGGACTTCACCTGTATCTCATGGTTCGTTCAAACGTGCACGACGAGTCCAGACGGCAGATCTCGCTGCGTACTGGCAGACCTCTTCGAGCCTTTCGTTCGTTGGAAACATTTTTCTCTTTCTACTTGTGTTCTTCTTCCCAAGGCCGGCTCGTTCCAGGCCGACCCATTCCGTTTACTAACTTTCGTCTGAGTGATTCAGGAGCGCGGTAACCATACCACGACTACAGGTCCGAGCCGACCATGGCGGCGGCACTCCCACTGGCTCCGACGCGAGCTACCCGGTGCGCAGGGCCCCCCAAGTCGTTGCTGGCTGCTGGGCGTGTCCCACGCGGGATCCCGGTGTCGTGCCTGGTGCGTAACCGTGACGTATGATTCGTGCCCGTTCTCATGCGCAAAGTGCCGGGTTCGGCGTCGGTCGTCCAAGCTTACCGCTGAAGAATGTGGCGGCCAGCGTGGCGCGTCGCCAGTTCCGATGCGCTGCCGAGTAAGATGCCGGGTTCAATGCGTTTCCAAGGCAAACTGTGTCGCTTCGCAGCTTGTCTGTGGTTGGGATCGTGCGCCCAGGATCCAGGTGCTAGCGCCTCCTCGGACGCGACATCGGAGGCTGGCGATTCCACGTCGGGTTCCGGCGATTCCACATCAGGTTCGACGTCCGGTGCCACGGACGCGACCACGACGACGGATCGAGATTCCACGGGCTCGGACACTTCGGGTGAACCCGGTGAGCCGTCGGTCGGCCCGTTCTGGTTGGACCCGCTTGGGTATGCCAAGCCGATTTCGGTGGACGTTGCCGTTCCCGACGAAACATCCACACCCAACAAGTACTACGTCGATCCAGTCGCAGGGGCGGGGACCAGCTGTTCCGAGGCAACCCCCTGTGCAAGCCTCGACGACGTGCTCGGGCAACCCGGCACACAGGGAGGCCCGGCCTACATCTACGTGAAGGCTGGAACGACGTTGCTCAACTGGTACCAGGACACGGTCTATGGAGCACCCGGGCAAGAGATCGTGATCAAGCCGTTCGGCGATGGCGTCGTATCTTTTCAGTCGACCAGCGGTACCAACAACAACATCGACAGCGGCTCCGCGCACCACATCGTGTTCGACGGGGGCCCGAAGCTCGAGCTCGAGTTCGTCACCAACGATGACAGCCGATACGGGCTCACCATCCGAAGCAGCAACATCACGCTGTACAGGTGCCGGTTCCGTGCAGGACCACACGATGGCCCGCTCGTCGACGTTGGCAGCTTCAGCGTGGTGTCGAACGTCGATTTCATCAACTGTGAATTCCATGATGCGAACAACGTAGCTGGCGCCCAGCAGAACCTCTATCTCGGCCCGGGGGATGGTTCGACCGTCACGGACGTCCAGATCCGCAATTGTATCTTCCGTGACCTCGGCGGTGAAGCCATCGAAATCAACCCTCGGAACTATGCAGACAATATTCTCATCGAGGGCAACGCGTTTCACAACGTGGGTAAGCGAACGTGCGCAGCGTCGTGGAACTGTCGGCCCGCAATCACCATCGACGGACCATCAGTGGGCGGCGAGAGTCGCAACGTCACCATTCGCAACAACCTGATGTGGGATACTGGCTCGGGAGGCGTGTGGGATCGCTCTGGTACCGATCTGGTGAAGATCTACCACAACATCATCTACGACTTCGCCAACGCACTTTCAGAGGGTTCCGGCGATCCTAACCCCGACGGGGTGAGTGGGTATTCCAACGGCGGCCAAGGGTCCGCGACCAACAACATCATTTACGATCCCGATGGCACTGCGGCGTTCGATGGGTCGTCGTTCGACGACAACAACAACCTGTGCAGTGGATGCGACGTGGCGTGGACGGCGAATGTGTTCGCCAGCGTGGACCCAGCCAGCTCCGATTTCCTGAAGCCGGCAACCGACTCGCCGTCGATCGACTCGGGAGTCGACCTGGGCGTCACATCCGACTACCTGGGTATACCCCGCCCAGCGGGAAACCAGGTCGACATCGGCGCTTTCGAGAATTGATTGAACCGTGCCAACCCGCCGCAGTAGCAACAATGCCTCACTGCAACTTGCCACGGCGATGGAAGCTGTCCAGCGCCGAGACGTCTTTGGGACGTGAATGTGTGGCAACGCTGTCATATCTGTTGGCCGATGCAGGGAGCGACATGTTAAGTGACTATCCGGCGCTCCCTAGCCACTGCGCGATGGCCGACCATGAACATGATGCACGAGCAAACACAACCTGCGATCGATGGCGAAAACGAAAATACGATGAGCAGCACAGAAACGACAGCGATATCTGCCGAGCTGATGAGGATGCAGCGGTATGCACACACCCGTCAAGGCGAGCTCGTCCGAGCAGAGCAAGCTCGAGCGGGGACGTCCACGCTGGAACAGGCGCAAAACCGTACCCAGCAGGCAGAGTTGTTTCGACGCCTCGTCGAGAGCGTTCGCGATTACGCAATCTTCATGCTCGATCCGACGGGGTGTATCGCGACCTGGAATATCGGCGCAGAGCGAATCAAAGGCTATAGCGCCAACGAGATCATCGGAAAACATTTCTCGACGTTCTATCCAGACGAGGATGTGCGTGCCGGCAAATGTGAGTACGAACTGGAGGAAGCGACACGCGAAGGGCGTTTCGAAGACGAAGGTTGGCGCGTGCGCAAAGATGGCGGTCGCTTCTGGGCCAATGTCGTGATCAGTGCCGTGAGAGATGAGCAGAGGCAGCTCCTGGGGTTTTCCAAGGTGACGCGCGATCTCAGCGTCATGAAGCGGGGCCAAGAAGAACAGGCGAATTGATTGGCGGCAGAGGAACGCTATCGTCTGCTCGTCGAAAGCATTCGTGACTATGCTGCCTTCATGTTGGACTCGTATGGCATGTGGAGACATGGAACGCTGGTGCAGCAGCAATCAAGGGCTATAGCAGCAAGGAAATCATTGGAAAGCATTTCTGTATTTTCTATCCGGAGGAAGACGTTCGTGCAGGCAAATGCGAACATGAGCTCGAAGTTGCGGCACGTGAAGGGCGTTTCGAAGACGAAGGCTGGCGTGGCGATGCTCGGGCACGAGCTGAGAAATCCGCTGGCACCAATCGTGACCGCGTTGCAGTTGATGGCACAAGAAGGTGAGCATCGAGCATCGAAGGAGCAGCAGGTCATCGAGCGACAGGTAAGGCACATGATGCGTCTCGTCGACGACCTGCTCGATGTTTCGCGCATCACGAGGGGAAAAATAACGCTCAAAAAGCAATTTCTCGACATTCGAGACCTCGTCGCCGATGCGATCGAAGTGGCGAGCCCGATCTTGGAACAGAACAACCACCACTTCAGCGTCGATGTTCCGCAACGCGAAATCGTAGTCGAAGCAGACGATACACGCTTGACCCAGGTGTTTGCAAACCTGCTTGTGAATGCGGCCAAATACACGCAGCCGGGTGGGCACATCGTCGTAAGCGTGCGCCGTGATGGCGACGAGGTCATCGTGGAAGTGCGCGATGATGGCGTTGGTATCGACCCGCAGCTATTGCCCAACGTGTTTGATCTGTTCTTCCAGGGTCAGCAAGGCGCCGAACGTTTGGGTGGTGGGCTAGGGATCGGTCTCACGTTGGTACGTACGTTCGTGGACATGCATGGTGGTAAAGTGCAGGCGCATAGCGCGGGTACAGGCCTGGGCAGCACGTTTACGGTGCGATTGCCGATTCGCAACACTCCATCAATCGACACGATGTCGCCCGCGATGCCTCCGGCCTCACGCCATACGGACAAATTGCGTCGCATTTTGATCGTGGATGACAACGAAGATGCCGTCATGTTGCTCGCCAAGGCGTTTTCGACGATTGGTCATGAAGTCAAAACAGCATGTGATGCCCCCACGGCGCTCGAGCTCGTGCAAGATTTCAAGCCGGACGTAGCGATTCTCGATATTGGCTTGCCCGTCATGGACGGATACACGCTGGCGTCGCAGTTGCGGGCAAAGCTGGGCCCAGCGACATGCGGCGGCTGATCGACACCATCGTCGCGCTCGAAGCCTGAATGTGATCTGCTCAGGTCCCGCTGTTGCGGGAGCGTCTCCCACGCAAGCGTTGAATCCCTTATCCAGCGATCGCGATCGCAAAGAGGACCAGTATGGGACATTGCTTCGTGGCGTCTGTGACGTAGCGACGAGCTCGAGCGCGTCGACGTCGAGCGTGATTGCTCGTTGGCCACAGTTCGATGTGCGTTTGCTGGAAAACGTCGTTCGACGCAACGTCATGCGGGAATTTCGTCGTTCGAACGAACGCCACGGCCCACCATCGGCCACCATCGCCCCATCATTGTCCATGGTCATGAGATTGCCCGACTAGTTGCACGAACGAGCGCCATGCAACGATTGACACCGATCCAACTGCGAGCCAATAGTGTTCTTCGGCATGTGTGACGACCATCGCGAAAGACGCTTCGTGCCTGGCTGCGTGCTTCGACCTCAACGAGCATTTCGAGACTGCAAAGGAGACACGGTATGACCGTACTCACCGAACGATGGTTTTCGCCAGCGGAGTCAGCTGGACTCGCCGATTTCTGGCATGTCTACGATCGGAATTACGACTTTATGAACGAAGCAACGCTCGTCATCGCGCGCGAAGATCCTCAGTTTGGCCCCGTTATTCGCGCGATGCCGCCGGAGCAGTTGGCCGAGCAACAACGCGACAGCCGTGCACGTCTGGAGCGTGCGATGGCGGGCGACTGGACCGACTACGATGCCAACCTACAACTCCAGGGTGGCATCTATGCCAACCTCGGGATCTCTTACACTGCCTGGTATCGCTTGGTACGAGCGGTAGCGCGTGAGCTCACGCCGCTTTTGGTGCGCGAATACGGCCGCGAGCCGTCACGACTCGGTGGAGCCCTTTTGGCCATGCAGTCGTTCTTCGATTGGGCCATGGCTCGTATTGGTGAGGCCTACCTGGAGGCCAAGCAGGCGCTCATTCGAGAACGAGAGCAAGATCTCGCAATCACCCTGAACAGCATAGGCGATGCAGTCATTGCCACCGACGCGCAAGGACTCGTTGTCAAGATGAACCCGGTTGCCGAGGACCTGACAGGTTGGTCGCTCGATGCCGCCAGAGGGCGATCACTCGTGGAGGTGTTTCACATCATCAGCGAGGAAACCCGAGAGCGGGCCGAAGACCCGGCTGCACGAGTCTTACGTGAAGGGACGATCGTCGGGCTGGCCAACCACACCGCACTCGTAGCGCGAGATGGCACTGAACGCCCCATTGCCGACAGCGGTGCTCCGATACGAGCACCTGACGGCACCATGAGGGGAGTCGTGCTCGTCTTTCGCGACATGACCGAGCAACGTACCGCCGAAGCCGCGCTGGTGTGCAGCGAGGCGAGGTTTCAGAAGCTCACCGAAGCTGGCATCATTGGTGTCGTGGTCGGAGATAGTGATGGCAACATCGTCGAAGCGAACGATACGTTCTTGAGCATGGTCGGCTACGCGTCCGACGACATCCCGGGGCAAATCCGCTGGGCCGACATGACACCGTCGGAATGGAAACACCTCGATCACGCAGCGCAACGAGAGCTTGCCGACAACGGTGTGTTCCAAACCTACGAAAAGGAGTGCATCCGAAAAGATGGAACACAAGTTCCGATTCTTCTTGGCGGTGCGACGCTCGATACGAGCCACGTCATCTCGTTCGTCGTCGACAGAACCAAACAAAAAGAACTCGAGGAGTTCAGGGTGCGGAGCCTTCAGCTCGAGGTCGAGAATCGCAGGATTCAGGAGGCGAACCGCCTCAAAAGCGAATTTCTCGCCAACATGTCGCACGAGCTGCGTACGCCGCTCAACGCCATCATCGGGTTCGCAGAGCTTCTGCACGATGACGAGGTGCGGCCCGACATGCCGCAGTACAAGGAGTTCCTCGGCGACATTCTGGCGAGCGGCAAGCACCTGCTCCAGCTCATCAACGACGTGCTCGATCTTGCGAAGGTCGAGGCTGGCAAGCTCGAATTTCATCCCGAACAAGTAGATCTCGGCAAAATCATTGCAGAGGTGGTCGCGATCCTTCGTGCTACTGCGGCCGAAAAGCAGATCCAGGTGGAAACACGCGTCGACCCCAAGCTGAACGATGTGACCATCGACACGTCTCGGCTCAAGCAGGTGCTCTACAACTACGTTTCGAATGCGCTCAAATTCACGTCCAACGGAGGGCGGGTCACCATCAGGGTCCAACCCGATGGCCCAGCTGCGTTTCGACTCGAGGTGGAGGATACCGGCATCGGCATCTCCGCTACGGATATCGGGCGGCTTTTCACCGAGTTTCAACAGCTCGACGCGGGCGCGGCCAAAAAACACGCTGGAACTGGGTTGGGCTTGGCACTCACCAAGAGGCTAGTCGAGGCACAGGGAGGAAGCGTGGGCGTGCGTAGCAACCCAAAGGAAGGAAGCACCTTCCATGCCGTATTACCTCGGCGGGCAACCATGGGGCGGACGATGCCTTTGCCTCGTGTGTTTGCCGGAGCGCGACCGGAAGCGCCATTGATCCTCGTGATCGAAGACAACGAGCAGGACCAGATCACGATCGCTCGTGCACTCACGAATGTTGGTTACGCGGTAGAAACCGCTGCGACGGGCGCGCAGGCGCTCGCCAAGTGCACAGAGCGAAAGTTCGATGCGATCACGCTCGACCTGCTGCTCCCCGATGTCAGCGGATTGGAAGTACTGCGACGGATCCGTGAGCAAGGCCTCAATCGTGAGGTTCCGGTGATCGTCATCACCGTGGTTACCGAGAAAGGCTCGGTGGCCGGATTCGCACTACACGATGTGCTGGCGAAACCGCTCGATAGCGCGAGTCTCCTGAAGTCGCTCCAGCGTGCAGGTGTGCCGCCGGAGCGTTCGGGGGCCGTGCTCGTCGTCGACGACGATGCGGCTTCGGTCAAGCTCATGATGGTGACGCTCGGGCAGCTCGGATATGAAGGGACGTACGTAGAGCGAGCCGCGGAAGGCCTCGAGATCGCTGCCAAGTCGCCCCCACGTGTGGTCATTCTCGACCTCATCATGCCGGAGATGGATGGATTCGCATTTCTGGAGCGGTTTCGAAAACTTCCGCATTGCGGACAAGTTCCTGTGATCGTGTGGACGGTAAAAGATCTCTCGACCGACGAATACACGCGACTCGGACAATCGGCGCAAGGGTTTCTACGGAAAGGGCAAGAGGTTGGTTCGGTTTTGCTCGAGGAGCTCAAGGCTTTTCTTCCCGCGCCGGGGAAAGGACGCTGAGCATGCCAAGCGGAAACATTCTGATCGTAGACGACAACCCGGCGAACATGAAGCTCGTCTCGTTCCTGTTGGCGTCAAAGGGCTATGATGTCCGCACGGCCAGTTCGGCTCGCGAAGCAGTGCAGGAGATCGAGGTCCATATGCCTGAGCTGATCTTGATGGACATCCAACTTCCTGGGATGGATGGTCTGTCGCTCACTCGAAGGCTTCGCGCGACTGCCGAAACCGCGCACATCGTCATCATCGCTGTCACGGCTTACGCGATGAAAGGTGACGAAGAAAAGGCACTCGTGGCCGGATGCGATGGGTACATCACCAAACCGATCGACACACGCACGCTGCCCGGAAAAATCGCAGACTACCTGTCGCAAGGACGCGAGATGGCTCAGTCATGACAGCGACCATCATGATGGTCGACGACAATCCCATTACGCGGAAGATGGTCCGCTTCACGCTCGAGAATCATGGTTTTGCAGTAGTCGACGTGCCAGACGGAGCAACCGCGGTACAGGCATTTGCTCGCCAGCCCATCGCGTTGGTGCTGCAGGATCTCATGTTGCCAGACATCGACGGCTTCGAGCTGGTCCAGCGGCTCCGCGCGCTTCCGGGTGGGGCAGACATACCCATCTTGGCGTTCTCCGGGCTGTTGTCGAAGCTCGAAGAAGCTCGCATCTCCGCGGTGGGATTCGACGATGTCATCAGCAAGCCGGTCGAACCTTCGCGCTTGTTGCAGATCGTGCGAACCCATTTGCCGTCGGCCGACTCGCCGCCGTACCGAGACCTGTTCGGAAAAGGACGAAGAGTAATCGTCGCGGATGACGACCCGGTACAGAGAAAGCTCGTGGTATTTCGCTTGGAAAAGGTCGGTTTCGAAGCCTTGGCTGTAGCAGATGGAATGGAAGCTCTCGAACAAACCCGGCGTGTTTTACCGGACGTCGTCGTGTCTGACGTTCTCATGCCGCGCCTGGACGGCTTCGGCCTTTGCATCAACATCCGTCGTGATGAACGCCTGGCTCATATTCCAGTCGTTCTCATCACCAATAGCTATGTCGAGGGAGGCGATCGAGAACTCGCACACAAAGCGGGCGCCAACGATCTCGTGCTACGAACTCCCGAATTGCGGGAGGTGATGGAGACGCTTCGGACCAGCCTTGGAACCACGCCCCCACCGACGTTCCCCTCGGCCCCCGAAAGCGAATTCGAAGGCGAGCGAATGAATCGGGTGATGCGTCAGCTGGAACGTCAGGTGGCGCTCAACGCCGGAGTGACGCAACGCTGCGCATTGCTATCCGCCGAGCTCGCTGTTTTGAACGGCATCTCGGAGGCTCTGGCCTCGCACGATGACATCGATAGTGCTCTGCGGCACGCACTCGCCGCTTGCTTCGACGCGGGAGGCATCTCGCTCGGAGCCCTGTACATCTGCGATAACGGTGCCCTCCGGGTCGTGAGCTTCGGCCTGTCTTCGGCGTGGACTGACCAAGATCTCGGCGGTTTTTTCGGCGAGCCCGAGGTGCTCGACCAGGCGATTCGAACGCAAAAAACCATCGCAATCCCGTCCGAAGACGTCTCTGCCGGGCAACACGAGCGATTCCTCGCGCGCGCGGGAGCATCGTCCGCGCTGATCGTTCCGCTGCTTCACAAGGGAAAATCCTTGGGTGCTCTGGTCATGATGTCCAAGACGCTGGAGATGAGCAGTCCCGATCGAGTCATGTTCTCCCAAGCCGTAGCGGGACAGATTGGTCAGGCGCTTGCCGTCACACGCGCGTTTGCCCAGCAGCAGGCGTCGGAGCGCATGGCCAAGGAGCAAGCGGCGGTCTTGCGCTCCATTCTGGATTCCATCGCCGATGCGGTCGTCGTTTCGGACGAGCACGGCAAGTTCATTCACTGGAATCCCGCGGCGATTCGAATCATGCGAATGGGATCCGTCGATGTGATCCGGGATGATTGGTCGATGAAGGTTGGGCTATTCGAGTCGGACCGAGTTACTCCCATCTCTACCGAGCGATCGCCACTGTTTCGTGCAATGCACGGCGAGTCGGTCGAGCGGATGGAGATGTTCGTTCGGCATGATCGTGCTCCAGAGGGCGTGTGGCTGAGCGTCAACGCGCGGCCATGGAAGGACGAAAACGAGCGGATCCGTGGCGGAGTCGCGGCGTTTCGCGACGTAACACAAGAGAAGGCTGCGCAGACGCAGTTGATGGTGTCGGACCGGATGGCTTCGGTGGGCATGCTCGCGGCCGGCGTGGCGCACGAGATCAACAATCCCTTGGCCGCAGTGTTGGCCAACTTGGAGCTGATACAGCGAGAGCTACTGGAGCGAACGAGTTTACTCGGGGACACTCAAGACGTCCGCGAGATGATCGACGACGCGAGGGGGGCGTCAGATCGCGTGCGTCAGATCGTTCAAGATCTCAAGATCTTTTCGCGGCATGAAGAAGTGAAATCTGGCGCGGTCGACGTTTCCCGCGTGATCGAGTCCAGTCTCAGGATGGCACGAAACGAGATTCGCCATCGAGCACGTCTTGTGAAAGAGTACGGCCGTGATCTCGGGCCGGTCGAGGGTACGGAGTCTCGACTCGGACAAGTATTCCTCAATCTGATCGTCAATGCTGCACAGGCGATTCCGGAGGGGAATGCCGACAAGAACATCATCCGCGTCACTACGCGACGGGATCCTACCCGGCGGATCGCGGTCGAGATTGCCGACACCGGAAGCGGTATCCCACCGGACGCGCTTCCACGACTGTTCACTCCCTTCTTCACGACCAAAGCTGCTGGCGTGGGCACTGGTCTGGGCCTCGCGATTTGCCATCGCATCGTCACGGGCTTGGGAGGAGAGATCCAGGTCGAGAGCGAGGTGGGGAAGGGCACGACGTTTCGGGTGCTTTTGCCGGCGGCCACGACCACGGAGGCGGAGGAGAAACCCTCACTCGGCCGGACGATGCGAGCGCAGCGACGCGCACGTATTCTCGTGGTCGACGACGAACCCATGATCGGCGCCGTCATCAGGCGTTCGCTGGTTTCGGAACATGAGGTGGTGGTGACGAACGAGGCCAGCGATGGCCTGGCCATGGTTCGCGATGGTGAATCGTTCGATGTGATCCTGTGTGATCTCATGATGCCCCAGATGACGGGGATGGAGTTTCACGGCGAGATGAGAAAGATCAATGCCGAGTACGCAAACCGCATCATCTTTTTGACAGGTGGCGCTTTTACGCCGGCCGCACGAGCCTTTCTCGACGAGGTCGGCAATCAACGGGTCGAAAAACCATTCGATCCCCAACATCTGCGCGATCTCGTCAACGGCTGTATCAAGTAGAACCTCGGCGACGTACAAGTCGACCGTTTTACGGCAGGTCCACGTATGCCCACCACCAGTCGACGCCTTGTCTTCCGTCGCGCAGGACGTAGTAGAGCGCCGCACGATTGTCGGCTGGGCGGTCGAAATCGTCGTCCGGATGCTTGGCAAGCTCCCATTCGTTGACGCTCAGGGGGTCGTCACTGCTGCTCGATGCCAGCCGTCCCCAGCTAATGAACCAACTTCCGTCAAAGCGCTCTTGTTCCGCCTCGACTCCGTCGTCCTGTATGATGAAGTAGGTTTGCAGATCATCGGGGCTTGCCACGGTCTCCGCGTGCAAGATGTCGCCTTCGGACAAATGGATGGTAGAGCCGCGCTCGACGGACACGAGCTCCGAAAGGTTTCCATCGCCTTTAGGAATGACGCCCACCTTGAAGCTCACAATACGAGGATTGCGATCGGCATCGGGTATTTGCTCGGGAGCATCGATACCAACGACGCCGAGCTCGCGGGCGAGCTCGATGAGCTTCCCGTCGGGACCGATTGACAGGGCGCGCGTGGCCAGCAAACAGTCATCGAGTACGGCGGGAGGATCTGCGAGAAAACCGTTGGCACACCGTTCACTGCTCGTGCGCTCGCCAGCAGCGATCATCGTGATCTCGATATCACCACCGATCAGGTAACCCGCCGACACGGGAACCGTGAACTCGACGGTTCCGCCACGTCCTATCGAGCAGGGACTGGGTGGCTCTGAAAAACCGCTCGATGTAGGGTCGAACTCGTCGGGCGACGGGATCGGACAAGCGGGAATATCGGCGAGCGTGGTGGGACGTGCCTCGGCCACACAGCTCGATATGGTTTGTGCTGGCTGCAGATTGCATGCGATCCAAAGTGGGTCGCGAGCTGTGGGATCCACGGGACCTTCGGGGCCGACCACGAACGGTTCGAGCTCCACGGTTTCGAACGGAAGCGCCTCGCAACGGACGGCCTGATCCTGGGGATCAGGCATCTGCGACTCGATCACACGGCTCCTGAGCGCCAGCACGCGCGTCGTCAAGATACGTTCTGGCGAAGACAGCGTCTCGGCACACGCCGTGGTTGCCAGTACGAGTACGAGTACGAGTCCATACGCCCATCTCGGGATCGCTCCGTTGCGTGACGTATGTCCGTGAGCCATGGTCAAAACTCCAGCTTGAAACCCAACGAAGGAATGATCGGAAGCGATGGGACGTATTGCCGCTTGCGATAGTCGAAGTTGTAGTTGACGAACTCAGGGTTTTGTCGGTTGTAAATGTTCAAAATGTCCAAGTACGTGCTCACGATGATGCGCTTTTTGATCCAGCGCTTGTCGACACGAACGTCGAGTTGATGAAACGGTGGCATGCGTGCCGAGTTTCTGGCCCCGGACAGAGGAATGTAGCTCCCATCGGTCGCGTCGAAAACACTTCCCGACACGGGTGTGTAGGGATTGCCCGACACCAGCCGGAACCGTGCACCGAGTTGCCAGTTGTGCGGTAGGCGCACGACGCCGAGCAACGTGAGAATGTGGGTCTGGTCGAACTCGAACAAGTAGAAATCTTCGCTCGGGATGCGTTGTCGCTCGCTACGCATCAACGTGTAGCTGAGCCATGCGAATACACGTTTCGTCAGTTGTTTGCGGGCAAGCAGCTCCGCCCCGTAGATGCGGCCGTGCCCGCTGCTGGAAAATGCCTCGGGACCGATGTCTCCGTCTGGTCGACGCACGATTGCGGTCGATGGCATCGCGAGATCCCACAAATATTTGTAGAAACCCGTGACCTCGAGCGAAATGTCATAAGGAAATTCCTGCAACACTCCGAGCGAAGTGTGTAGTGATCGTTCGGGCCGGACGCGTGGGTTGCCCCACACCTCGTTGAACTCCTGGTACTCGGGTGCTTGGGAATACACACCCACGCCACCTTTGATGGTGGTATGTTCGGCCACTTCCCACGCGAACCGAACACGGGGATCGACGGTCGCACGCTGAAAAGGCGCAGTGTAATAGGTCAGCCGCACGCCGGGCAGCAACGTAAACTTCGGTGTGACGCCGAGGGTAAACGTGCCAAACAGTGCTGGGATCGCAAATGTACCCCTGGTGTCCGTCGAATAGCGCGTGTTGGACGACCCATTGTCGTCGAAATCGACCGGAGGTGCCTCTGCGGCCAACACGAAGTCGCCGGCGGTCATGTCCGTGCCAATACGGAAGGCCGAACGACGGCTGAGCTGCCGGCTCAGCTCGGCGCGGCCAGAAAATATGTTCCCCGTGATGTTGAAGCGAAACAGGTCGCTTGCACCGACCTCGAAGTAGTCGCGCCGATATGACGGTGTCACCAAAAACTCCCATGGTCCGGAACGTTTGCGGTACACGAGATCGGCACGGTGGAAAAACAGCGTGGTCTCGAAACGGTTGCGCTCGTCGGTCATGCTGTCGTTCGACCCTTTGAACACCAGCTTGGTGCGGTCGTCCGAGCCGAACACGCGTGCACTGAAATCTCCCCCCGAGACCGGATAGTCGAACAACACCTGATAGTCGTAGTAACGTGGTGCCAGCGTGAAATTCAAGCCGGCGTCGTCCGGGAGCAGTCGTGGCAGCAAGAAATCGATGTAGCTGCGCCGACCGCTGACCACGAACGAGCCCTTGCCGAGCTTGCCTTGTGCGAGCACGCCCGTGTCGAATAGATCGCTGTCGATGTAACCGTGGTACCCGTCGCGTCGACCCTTCTTGGGGACGACGTTGATGATGCCGCCGATGGCGTCTCCGTAACGACTGTCGAAGTTGCCAGGAATGTAGTCGATCTGTTGCAGCATATCGGAGTTGAACACGCTCGTGATGCCGCCGAAATGGAACAGCTGGGGGATCTCGTGATAACCGAGGAACGTGGCCGAATCGCTGGGTGCAGCGCCGCGAATCACCAGCAGGCCGATACCAAAGGGTGAACGTGCCACACCGGGGAAATTTTGGATGCTCTTGAGGGCGTCGCCTTGCGTGCCAGGCAGATTGTTGATCTCCTCCGGCGTGATCGTGCGACGCGAGACTTCTTCGCGTGGATCCCTGCGTGTGCGCACCACGGTGCGGTACGGGTTGTCGCTCGCGCGTGGTTGGAAGTAGCGCACCTCGACCACGCGACTAGCATCGATGCGTTCGACGAACTCGATGCGCTCGTAGCCTTCCGCGAGCACGATGATGCGAGCCAGACCGGGAGGAACGCCGCGCAGCTGAAATTTGCCCTGGGTGTCCGTGTGGGTTTGCACCGCCCATTTGGGGGACAGCTCTGGTACATGGATGCGCTTGCGAATGGCCCCGATCTCTGCCTCTGGCGGAGCAGGAACCGCGACCACCGAGGCACCCGAGATCGGCGTACGTTGACCGGCTTCGACGAGCTGTCCTTGGATTCGCAGCGGTGCAGCGTTCTTTGACTCCGGTGGCTCACCGAGGATTGGGGAGGGTGTAACGGTCGGGGAGGGTGTAACGGTCGGGGAGGGTGTAACGGTCGGGGAGGGTTTGGGTTCGGTCCGTTTCGGTGGTGACACTTCGAGCGCGATCGAAATCACGACCTCGACCGCCTGCCCGCGAAAAGTTCCGGGCTGGTAGCGAAGCTGCAGCACGGCCTTCATTGCGGCGGCATCGAGCGTGGGATGAAGGCCCTTGGTGACCGAGACCTCTTTGGGCACACCGTCGACGCCAACCGTGAGCCTGACGAGGATGGTCCCGAACGGTGGGTCCGAAAGCTCGAGCAGCTCGGCAGGGTAGGGAAGTGTCACGGTGTTGATCGGTACTGGCTGGATCAGCTCATCGGGTGCTTGCATACGCGCGAACGCTGCAGATGCCAGCGAAAACGCAAGCACGGCCGGAATGGTGCTCGCGACGACGAGCCCGATCACGCGACGCAGCAACGTGTCTCGCGGTATGCAGATACGTGGGACCAGTCGCGAGCTGTTTCGGTACTGGGTCTCAGTCATCGAGCTGGAACTCGTACGTGTAGCGCAGCTCGTAGTCCGCCGGTTCGCCGCTGGTGGCCACGGCAGGTTTGAACTTGGCTCGATGTAGGGCTTGGGTCGCAACGATATCGCAGCCGTGACCCATGCCTTGGACCACGCGTACAGTGCGAATGGTTCCGTCCTTGCGCACCTGGACACCAAGGATCACCGTCCCAGTCACGCCCAGCTCCCGTACAGCCGGGCAGTCCTTGCGGGGAACGCTCAACGGCTCGGGCAAACGCTCGATGTACACCTCGCCAGGTGGTGCCCAGTCTGGGCGCTTGGGCGCTTCCGAACCGTTTTGCTCACGGCCAAGCTGGCCACGAGCTTTGCCATCACCGTTGCTCGATCCGGTGCCACCGGCCGCACCTCCGGGCATTCCGATCGCAACCTGAACACCGCTTTGTCCGGCCGTGACTGTTTGGCTGTGATCGAAACGCAATGGTGGTGCGGGAGCTTGTGTCGTTTCGACGCGTCGTGCAGGCGGGGTAGCGAAGGCCTTGGGAGCGATCTTGTGTTGGCGCTCAATGGGGGGCGGGGGTTCGGGCTCTTCGGGCATGGGCTGGGGCTCTGGTGCCGGCTTCACGGGTGGGGGGGGCAACGCGGCCGCGACCTCGAATTCGATCAGTGAAGGCAGGCTCACCGGGCCCTCGGCATACAACATGCCGACGAGCAGCAGCGAATGCATGGCCGACGACGTGGCGAAACTGAGCTTGTTCCTGTGTTTCATGGCTGGCCCGAGCCAGACACCGGTCAGGATCCGGCGGGTTTCGGTTGCTCGGTCGCGATCGCGTATTTCTTCACGCCACCTTTGCGTAGCAGGTCGATCAGATGAACCAGGTTGCCGACCAGCGCGTTTTCGTCGCACTGCACGATGCCCTGAACGTCGCCATTTTTGGCCACGGCGTCCGCGATGGCGGTAGCCACGGCTTCGTCGTCCGCCGTCGCCTTGCCATCGATCACGATGCGCCCGTCGGGATGGCACACGAGCACCATGCTCTTCGGCTCGATCTTTGCTCCCGTGGTGGCATCGGGCTTGTCGACCTGCATTCCTTCGGGATTGGTGATCTTGCTGGTCGTCACCATGAAGATGATGAGCAGGACCAGCACGACGTCGACCAGAGGAGTTACGTTGATGTTGGTGATCTCGCTCTCCTCCACCTCTAAATTGGCGCCTGGCACGTCAGCCGGCCGCCCTTTCTTCATTCGCGATCTGGGCAAACACCACGTTGGCCACGCTGTCGGCTTCGCTGAGGATGGCCTTGGCTCGCCGCTGGAAGTGGTTGTAGGCCACCACGGCCGGAATCGCGACCAACAGGCCGACCGCAGTCGCCACCAGGGCCTCGGAGATGCCCGCCATGACCGCGTCGGTATTGTCGCCACCGGCCTTCACACCCGCTTCAGCGAGATCCTTGAAAGCCTTGATGATGCCGAGCACGGTACCGAACAATCCAATGAACGGCGCATTGGCGCCCAACGTACCCAGGTAGCCCACGTTACCTTCCAGGCGGAGCCGCTCGCGAGGCCGTTGTGCCGCGATGATCGCAGATAGGGCTGCAGCCGTTCGGGTGGTGCAGCCGAGCATTTCGCTGACGATTCTCGCCCCGGCGCCGGCTTTGCCGGTCACAGTCTCGCGGGCTCCTGCGAAGTCGCCGCGACGCACAGCGTCGAGTAACGGCCGCTCCAAGCCGGCGTCGCTGTGCGCCACACTGCGGAGAAACGTCCAGCGCTCGATCATCACGTATACGCTGAACACACTGAGCACGATGAGCAGCCAGAGCACCCAGTCCGCACCCGCTGTCGTGAACTCGAGAAACTTCTCCGTGAGGTTCATGGGGAAACCGCGCGAACGTTAGCCTAAACGACGTTCGCGTGCCAGAGCGCCGCACCAATTCGTGCCGCTGTACGCTTGGTCGAGGTGCTTAGGCAACATGCGAGGGACGCGGCTCGTCCCTCCGTTGGGAATATTGGGAACGCACCCCAGCCTCGATGGAGGCTGGGGACCGTCACGGCTCCGTCATCGAGAGATACACACGACAGCTACGGTTGTCAGGCTCGCGCTCGAGCACGTATTGCCAGTGCGCGCGTGCCTCCTGGACCCGACCCGCGCGCCAAAGCGTCAGGCCTAGATGGACACGCGCAGGTAGGTAGTCGGGCGAGAGCTCGAAAATCGCAGTCAGCTCGTCGAGTGCTTCATCGAGACGACCTGTGTCACGCAAGGTGGTGGCCAGCTTGGTACGCAAGTCCACGAACGTCGGGCACAAATCGAGCGCCTTGCGGAATTCCTCGGTGGCGCGTTCCAGCAGGCCGACCGCGACATAGGCACTGCCAACCTCGGCATGTAGATTCGCGAGCTTGCCTCGTATGAACGGATCGAGCTGTTCGAGCGAGCCTGGGTGTGCGTCTTGGCCCGCGGCCGCACGCGTGTAGATGGCTTTGCCATCTTGATAGCGACCCAGCTCGTTGTAGCACACTGCCAAGTTGAGCGCCGCTTCCGTGTAGCGCGGGTTGATCGCGAGCGCTCGTTCGAAGCACTCGCGCGCTTTGCCGGGGCGTCCCGAATGATAGTGGATCACGCCGAGCATATTGTGCACGTCGGCAAAGCCATCGTGGGCCTCCAGCACCGCACGAAGATGCGCCTCTGCCTGCAAGTAGTCACCTTGCTGGTAGTATTCGCGCCCGACGTTCAGGTGATGTCTGATGGATGGGTCCATGATCGAATCGATCGCGTTGGTTGGTTTGACGACATGCCGTGTGGATTCATGTGGAGCCGGCGGTTTTGAGATGTTTCGGCCGAGGCGGCGCCATCGGGGTCGGAGGCCTGCGATCCGGTCGAGGACGATTTGGATTGGCCGGTCCGTAGGTGTCCGAGATGTGACGCAGATACAGCGATGCCTGCTTGCCGTGGTGATGCTTGGGATGTTGGCTCTGGAGCTCGGAAAAGGTGGCGCGAGCGAGCTCGACCTCTTCCATGCGCAAGTACGTGAGTCCTAGTAGAAACAGCACCTCCGCGTCCAGACCGATGCCGGGATAGGCGTCGTGAGCAGACTCGAGCCTGCCGATCGCCGCTTCGGGTTTCTCGCGATCGAGATAGAAGCGCGCGACATAGAGCTCGTGCTCGAGCAACAACCGCTTGACTTCGTCGCGCAAGGCCAACGCCTGTCGATGCATGAGCGAGCCATCGTGATGATCGAAGAAGTAGTCGAGCTCCACGAGAGCCTCGCGGAGCTCGGATTGATCCCGCTGGTATTCGGGAGGAAGCAAGAAGAACTTCTCTGGGCGGTTCATGTACGCGCAGACCGCAGCCATGTAGCTGATCCAGCCGTTGCGCACGTGTTTGTGCGTTGGATGCAGCTTGGCAAATTGTTTGAAGGCGTCTTGCGCACTCACCCAGTTGCCCTGGCCGAACTCGGCCCGGGCGATCAACAATTCCGAATCCACGGCGTAGCGGCTGAACGGAAACCGGATGCGCACGAAATCCGCATATGCGATCGCTTCCTCCCAGTCCTCATCGGCGAATTCACCGATCGCGAGCTCGTAGTTTTCTCTGGCGGTCTGCCCGTAGTCTGTGGAGAGGTCAGGCCCGGTCTTGCACGCGGCACCACCGAGTGCGAGGACTAGGGCGATTGCCATGACGCGCATCATCGCGATTGGGACCACCGTAGCCTCGGGAGCCTAGTCTGTCAAAGACGTGCCATGGCACGTTCGTCTTCACGATGCCGGGTGCGGTAGGCTCCGGACACGTCAATCGCACGGATGGACGAGCACGAACATTCTGCTGGAAGCCGCGAGCCCGTGGTCGAGCTCGGCGAGCACGGTCGTGCGCGGGCAGGTGCATGCGCAGGCGAAGTCGGGGCCCAGCAGCTTCGGCCAGCGCTCGGGCCGTGGGCAGCGTTTTCGCTGGTATCCGGCTCGATGCTCGGTATCGGGATCTTCGTCGCGCCTCCGGTCGTGGCGGCGCACCTGCACTCACCCTGGTGGTTCCTCGTACTTTGGCTCGCCGGAGGACTGTCGGCGTTGTTCGGCGCGCTGTCTGTGGCGGAGCTCGGAGCGATGTTGCCCAGCCAAGGTGGCGACTACACGTATTTGCGGCTGGCCTATGGGCGCGGGTTTGCGTTCGCGGCTGGTTGGCTTCAGCTCCTTGCGGTATTTCCCGGATCACTCGCCACGATGGCGGTCGGGACGGCGACATTCCAATTGCCGATGCTCTTGGGTGTGGAAGCTGCCAATGCCCCGTGGTGGGCAGCGCTCGTCATCGTTGCGCTGACGATGCTCAATCACATGGGCGTCGTGCTGTCGGGGCGGGTCCAACTCGCGATCACCGTGGTCCCCATCGCGGTGCTGTTCGTCACCAGCTTGCATGTGTTGTGGGGTACAGGCATCGGCGAGTTGTATGCGGGAGCAGCCACGACCACGCCAGCGCGTGTGGCGAACGTTCCCGGCGCTGCCTCGCTGGCCGCGGCGTTCCTGCCGGTCTATTTCGCGTATTCGGGCTGGAATGCAGCGATCTTCGTCGGAGGTGAAATCGCCCGGCCCGAGCGCAACCTGCCATTGTCACTGGTCGGTGGCACCCTCGTGGTCACCGTGCTGTATCTGGTTTTGTGTGCCGGTTTTCTGACGGTATTTTCGGTCGACGATCTCGCGCAGGTTGGCGAAGCGGGCACGGCCGTGGCGCGACGGCTGTTCGGAACCCAAGGCGAACGGGTCGTGACGTGGATGATTTTCTTGGCCATGCTGAGCTCGATCAACGGCACGATCATGACGGGATCGCGCATCGCCTATGCCATGGCGCAGCAAGGCGATTGCGTGCGTGCGGCTGGGACGCTCGATTCGCGTTTTGGAACCCCTGTGCTGGCGCTCTGGCTGCAAGCCGGGTGGACCATCGTGCTGGTGTTCACGCAAGGTTTCGAATCGTTGTTGAGCTACGCTTCGAGCGCAATGTTGCTCACCGGCACTCTAGCGGTGCTTGCGGTGATCGTGCTGCGTCGCAAGCTCCCCGACCGACCCCGACCGTACCTTACGCCGGGCTATCCGATTGCACCGCTCGTCTACGGCGGCACCACGACGATCGTGCTGGCTACGCTGGTTTGGCAGGCCGTCGCCTCCGGGGATGCGGGCAATGCGGTGTTCATCGGCATCGCATCGTTTGTCATCGCGCTCGGCATCCATCGCATCTGGCGCGCCCGGACGTAGCCGTTGGACCATTTTCTCAGACGCACCGCGACGATCTCCGGCGAGCACGAACGAGGCAGGCTCGATGCTTGTGTTCGGCGGCTTTATCCCGGCATGCCGTGGAGCCGGGCTCGTTTGCTGTGCCGCAGCGGTCGTGTGCGGGTCGACGGTAACGCCGTCGTCGATCCCGGCGCGCCCGTCGGCGTGGGTGCGATTGTGGACGTCAATCCATCGGCGCCGACCCAGCGCGCGAACGAATTGCCTGCACACGTCATTCTTCATGTTGATGCCCACGTGGTGGTGGTGGACAAGCCCGCGGGATGGGCGAGCGTGCCCGCCACTCCCGGCGACCGGGATAGCCTGCTCGATCGCGTGCAAGCGAGCCTGCGAAAGCGTTTGCCCCGGGGATCGCGGCATGGCGCCGCGACGTTGCGTGTGGTTCAGCGACTGGACAAGGATACGTCCGGAGTGATGGTGTTTGCGCGCACGCGCATGGCAGAACGCGTCCTGCAGCAGCAGTTTCGCAAACATTCGGTGGAACGGCGTTACCTTGCCATCGTGTACGGATCAGCCGACCCGGCCCGCTGCGAGAGCCATTTCGTGGAAAATCGTGGAGACGGCCTCCGCGGTTCGGTCGGACGATTTCGACGTCATGTTGGGCCGATTCCCGAGCATGCTCGCCGCGCTGTGACACACGTGCACGTCGTCGAGCGTCTACACAGCGCCACGTTGGTGGCCTGCACCCTCGAGACAGGACGACAACACCAGATCCGCATCCATCTGAGCGAAGCCGGTCATCCCATCGTAGGAGAACCCGTCTACATCCGGGAGTTTCGAGGGCAAGCGACTCCCACCACGAGACTCATGCTGCACGCCGAATTGCTCGGATTCGTCCATCCAGCGACCGAGCAACCGGTGCGGTTCTCGTTGGACCCCCCGAGCGATTTCCTGAGCGTGCTCGCGCGCCTTCGTCCGACGTGAAGCGGCGACTCGGCCGACGACCCAGCGGGCCTACCGCGGTCAGGGTGAATGCGGGCGGTCTGTGGGTGTTGCGCCGACGCGGACTCACTTGGGCCGTGAGCGCTCGCAGGGGTCTGGTTCGCGTGATCCGCACTTTGCTCAGATACCCGTTGGGGCGAATCTTGACGAGATACCTGAACGGATGTTAGGTGTGATCATGTGTTCAGTACACGCGTGCCGCCGGCCTCGATGCTAGAGCACCCTTCAGGCTTCTCCCGCGAGCAAACCCTCCTTCAAGGGCAGCCCCGAAATGGTTCGAGGATGCCCACCTCGGCCGCGGGAGAAGCTGACGTTTGCACGGCGACGCTGCGATCGATGGCACTTGGGCGGATTGGGACACGGATGTCCCCGAGGTGGTTCGTGAGGCTTTGCGACAGCGCGGCATCGATCGGCCCTCGCTCGCCGCTGCACATGCGGTGCACCACATGGCTGCCAATGGCATCGATGTGTGACGTGCGAGATCTCGGCCACGCAGTGAGTGCTGGTCGGGAGGGCGGGTGGGCGCCAGTGGGATCGCCAAGGACTTCGAGCATCGCTTGCGCGCGCCGAAACGGGCGTTGGAGCTCGCCAGCACGTCGGCAGCTCCGTGTCCTCGTCGCATTTCCAGGCTGTTGCGTAAGCTCGGGCTGTGTAAGTAACGGTCGGGGACGGTCGTTGTGCCCTCGGCATGTTACCTTCGGCGTCCGCCGTGGCCTGCCGATCCCTCGCCACCTCGGCCATTGCCGCGACGTTCGCGGCGAGTACGGCCTGCATGTCGCTTTCGCCTCAGTTGGCGCCAACCGACTATCGCGCATTGGCGCACATCGAGGATCGATCGGAACGCGAACGTGCCTACAACGAAAACGCCATCTTTCGTCACGAGACACCGGCAGGCCCGCGGTTCACCAAGGGCAACGATCCTGCCGCGACGCCGCGAACCTGGCAATCGCTCGATGCCGTGTTGCGGTCGGATCACAACGCTTCTGCAGCGCTTCCCTACCGAGACCTCGAGATCGTGAGGATCTTCACCGCGTTGGCCTTGCTGGGCGTCGCGGGTGCCGTGGCGGGTGCTGCAGCGTCGGCCCGAGAAGGCCTGGACTTCTCGCGGATGACCGCACGTGCCGGCATTTTGTTCGGTGGAGGCATGTTGGCGGTGGGCTCTGTCGTGACTGCAGGCATCTTTTACGGCCGGGCCCGTCGGGGCTATGCGCGTGCAGTGGACGTGTACAACGATAGCCTCGGCGTAAGGCTGGGTATCGTCACTGGCAAGGGTGAATACATTCCCCCCAAAGGTGTTCTGGTCGACGAACAAGGATTCATCATTCTGGACAACAAAGAGGCCGACGATTCACGGTCAAGGGCACCATCACCTTCGACGCCGCGCCAAATCCCGAAAGAACCGGTTCCGAGTCCGGCCCCGGTTCCAAGTCCTGTTCCAAGCTCGGTTCCAAGCCCACCTCCGCTGGAGCAGATCCCACGGCCCTCGACGCCACTGCCCCACTCGCCTCCACCCGTGCAGGTTCCACGGCCCTCGACACCATCGCCCCACCCGTCTCCGCCCGTGCAGGTCCCTGGGCCGTCCGCGCCGCCGGGTGGTACCGATCACACTCACGGCGACGCAGCTCTATCGCTTTTACCTGCCCGTTGATCCAACCGGATCGTGGCGATCCACGTCATGTTAGTCTCCCATCGTGAAATCGTGCGCAAATCGGTACGTCGTGCAGCATGTCGACATGCGACGACGGCTCACTACGAGGTCGCTCGCGTGGGTATTCATCGCGTCGTGGGCATGCATGGTGGGCTGCCACGAGGCCGCGGGTCCCGAACGGGATATCTCTGGCAAGCGTCTTTACGATCAGCATTGCGCACGCTGTCATGGCTCCGATGGCCGTGGCGTTGCCGGTCAGCCTCCGATGTTGCCTGACCTATCCGATCCCATGGTGACCCCGCGTTGGTCGGATGACCAAGTGCGAGCCGCGATTCGGATGGGCAAACCGCCTGGGATGCCCGCATTCGGAAACCGATTTGCAGAGCCCTCGCTCAAGGTATTGGTGACCTACGTGCGGATGTTGTCGATTGGAACGATGGATGCCCACACGTCCGCCGAGGGCCAGTGATGCGCGACGGAGCCGTGCAGCTGGTTTGGCCAGGCAAATATGACCAAAATGGCGTTCGCGTGCACGTACCGCGCAGCGTGGCGCACCTCGAGGTTCGCGAACGTCATGACGGGGGGGACGTTGGCCGACCCGAGCCCTGGTCCAACCTGCTCATTCACGGTGACAACCTACTCGCTCTCGACGCACTGCTCGATCGCTTCTCAGGTGCCGTCGATCTCGCGTACATCGATCCGCCGTTTGCTACCGGACAAAACTTCTCGTTGGTGCAGCGGATCCCGGAACGGGATGCGTTACCGGGAGCCAGGCATGCCAACGCGTCATCGCGCATGGAGGAGCTTCGTGCGCGTGCGTACAGCGACGTATGGCCAGGAGGGCCGGCAGCGTTCTTTGCCATGCTGGATGCTCGCCTTCGGCGCGTCTACGAGCTGCTGTCACCGAGTGGCTGCCTCTATGTGCACGTCGACCCAACGATCGGCCACGGTGTGAAGCTTTTGCTCGACGAAGTGTTCGGACCAGAATCGTTCCAGCGAGAGATCGTGTGGCGTATCGGGTGGGTATCGGGCTTCAAGACCAAGGCGCGCAACTGGATCCGCAATCACGACACGATCTACTTCTACACGAAGGATCCACAACGCTTCACGTTCAACAAGTCGTACGTGCCCCATCCACCGGGGTACCGCCGGCGCGACGGTAGTCTACCGAGGGGGCACGGCATTCCCATCGATGACGTATGGAATGCGAACGAGGCCGAGTTCGCGCTGCGCGGCGAAGCGTCTCTCGATTCGATCCAAATCAAAAGCTTTTCGCGCGAAAAGACCGGCTATGCCACGCAAAAGAATTACAGTCTGCTACGGAGGATCATCGAAGCGTCGTCGAATCCGGGCGACCTCGTTGCCGACCTGTTCTGCGGCTCGGGAACGTCGTTGATCGCCGCACAACGTGGGGGACGACGCTGGATCGGTTGTGATTGCGCCGGCGCTGCCGTTCACGTCACCCGCAAGCGCCTGCTGTGCCTGCCGGAACAAACTGCATTCGATGTGTGCGTGCCCGTAAGCGATAGCGCTTCGGGCGTGCGTGTCCATGCGCCCACGAGGTCACCGGCACATGTATCCGTGCAGGTCGACGCGTGCGACGCAAGTCGAATCTCGGTGGAGCTCGACAGCTACATTTCCGAGACGACGCGTTCCAGCAGCGCGAAGTGGTGTAATCTGGTCGACTATTGGGCGGTCGATTGGGATGCGAAGGGTGACCTATTCGTGCCGGATTGGCACGTAGTTCGTCGTGGTGACGAACCGGTATCGTTGACGAGCGCGCCCGGGCAACTCGAGGGGGACGGCCCATGGAACGTGTGCGTGCACGTCGTCGACGTGCTCGGTGGCGAGGGGTGGTGGCGAGGCCGGATCGTCAAAAACGGTTCCACGGTCGTGCTGGAGCGCGCTGCTTAGCGCCACGGACTGCCAGCTCACCGACCCGGGCTCGTCGAGCGGATCGGATAACGCCTTGTACCGAGGCACAATTCGGGTGTGCCCGTGTGCTCGTCTACTACGAGAAATCGTGCGAGCTCCATCTGGGCGTGATTCGTGAACCGGGCGGCGAGTGGCCGCCCGGTTCGCGATGGTACAGTGCAACGTAGCCCTCGTTCGTGTTGTTCCCACAGTGAGTCAGGATCGAGTGCGACTGTACGGCGGTCGTCGAGTCGCAGAAACAACTGCCGAGGTGAATGCGAACATTCGGGCTCGTGCGTGACACCGACCACCCGGAACACGCAGTCATCGACGTGCAGATAGCACCACTGATCCTGTACCCGGACGATCGGTTCACCGCTGTCGCTGGCATCCAACCCGTGCCGTAAGGCAGCGATCGTGCGCGCGTGCGTGATGGGATCGTTGTCGAACAGGAAGCGACCGAACGCGTCGATGCGCAGCGGAATACCCCGTCGCATCCGTTCGAGCAGAGCGGTGCTCGGTTGCGCATGCGGCGAGCCGCCCTTGTCCATGCCAAGCAGCTTACGCGAAGGCTGACGGGGGCCCAAACTCAGACGCGCACTTGCACCACGGGCTGCTAGCGCTGGGCCGTCGTGTTGTGGCAAAATCACCCAATGGTTGTGCGCCTGCCCTGGATGAGTGGAGCATCCCTAGCCAACGAGCTTCCGACAATCGCGGTCGATTTGGACGTTCGCCAGTTCCCAATCGTAAGGCTTCGCTACATGCGGCCGATATCGGACGAGGAGTTCGAGGACATGTTACAGTCACTGGTCGAGATCCATGCGCACATGGGTCGCTACGTGGCAGTCGTCAGCGGTGCGCCGGGTGTTCAGGCGACCACGATGAGACAGCGGCTACGAGGTGTAGCCTGGATACGCGAGCACCGTGCGTTTCTTCGCGACGGTGTGCTCGGCTGGGCGCTCGTGTTGTCGTCCCCCATCACCCGCGCGATGTTTTCCTCCGTATTACTTGCCGTAACCCTACCGAACTACGCCATTTGCTCGAACGAGGAAGAGGCGTTCGCCTGGGCACGTGCGCGGGTCGAAGAGACGGGCCTGGCACGACCCTGAGCGTTTGATCTACACTCGCGCGCATGGCGATTCGCCCCAGCGACGAAGAAGAGAAATACTTTGCCAAAGTAGAAGCCGAGCAACGTGCCGCTTTGCGCACCAAGCTCGAGCAGTCGGCTCGCGAGCTGCAAGAACAGCGCATGGTCGCCAAGAGTGTGGGAACGGGCGACCTTGCTTTGGCGGAGCGAATCCAGAAGCTCGGGTTCGACCATGATTCCGCGCGTGTGTTCGACCTGCTGCCGCTTCTGCATGTAGCGTGGGCCGATGGAAACATCCAACAGGGTGAACGCAGTGCGATTCTCGACATTCTCGCACGCCGCGGCATTCCGCGAGCGAGTCATGCGTTCTTGTTGTTCGAGTCGCTGCTCGAGCATCGACCGTCGGAGACATTCTTGGTGGAATCCCTTGCCTTGCTACGAGAGCTGGTCCAAAACGATCCTGCACGCGGCGCTGGGCTCGTCGATCTGTGCGTGAGCGTCGCTCGTGCAAGCAGCAGGCTCCTGCGGCTTCCGGACGTGAGCTCGGCCGAGCGCGCCGAGTTGGAACGAATTGCCGCACGGCTCGGTGCAGCGGCGGCCGACGAGCTCCATCGCGCGCTCGGACCGCTATAACTCCGTGCCGTGAGTCTCGTCGTTGCAGAACGGGTCTGCCTCGGTTTCGGCAAGAAAGCCATCCTCGAGGACGTCGATGTTCGTATCGGCGAGCACGACCGGATCGGCCTGTGCGGACCGAACGGTGCTGGCAAGACCACGTTGCTGCGATTGCTCGCCGGTGAACAGTCCCCCGATCGTGGGCAGCTCCGGACCAGCAAGAATCTGCGCATTGGTTATCTACCTCAAGACCTGGCAGTCGCGGGTGGCAAGGGAGTACTTGCGTTCGTGCTCGACAGTGTGCCTGGACGTGCAGCGCTCGAACGAGCACTCGCGGTTGCGCAGGACCAGCTCGCACAGGGTGAACCGCGTGACGGCGATCAGGCCATGGCCCTGGCGTCCAAGATCTCGCAACTGCACGAACGTTTGGAGCATTTCGCCACGCACTATTCGGAGCACGAGGCCATGCGGATTCTGGCTGGCCTCGGGTTCGTCGCTCGCGATCGGGATCGCGACCTGTCGGAGCTGAGCGGCGGCTGGAAAATGCGGGCGGTGTTGGCGGCGCTGTTGTTTCAGCAACCCGACCTGTTGTTGCTCGATGAACCCACGAACCATCTCGATCTTCCGTCAGTGGCGTGGTTCTCTGCGTTCCTACGTCGATATCCACGCGCGTTCATGCTAATTTCTCACGATCGCGAATTCCTGAACGAGCAGATCGATCGTGTGATGAGTTTCGAGCCCGAAGGATTGCGTCAATACGCGGGCAACTACGAACATTACGTCAGACAACGCGCAGAGGAACGGATCGTGCTGGAGAACAAGGCCCGCAATCTCGCACGCGAGCGTGACAAGGCCAGCGAGTTCATCGAGCGATTTCGTGCCCAAGCCAACAAGGCCCGCGCGGTACAAAGTCGTGTCAAGGCGCTCGAACGCATGGAGCAAGTGGAAACATTCGTGGATCGTAAGGTGATGCGCTTTCAGTTTCCACCGTGTGAGCGTTCAGGGGGCGAGGTGGTGCGCATTCGTGGTCTTCGCAAGTGTTACGGCGACCACGTCGTGCTGTCCGGGATCGATGTGAACGTGATGAGGGGTGAGCGCATCGGCATCATCGGGGTGAACGGAGCAGGTAAAACCACCTTGCTGAGGCTGATTGCCAAGGAGCTGTCGTGGGATGCCGGAAACATCGTCTTCGGCAGCAACGTTCGCATGGGTTACTACGCCCAGCATCACGCTTCGCTACTCGACCCTGACCGGACCGTCTACCAGGAGGTCGCCAGTCAGGATCCGAGTGCCGGGCAGACGCGTGTTCGCAGCCTGCTCGGAGCATTTTTGTTCGGCGGCGATGACGTCGACAAACCCACCCGTGTGCTCTCGGGAGGCGAGCGTGCACGTGTTGCACTGGCACGGCTGTTGCTCGCACCAGGGAATCTGCTGCTCATGGACGAGCCGACCAACCATCTCGACCTCGAGTCCAGCGAAAGTCTGGCCGACGCATTGATGGGTTACGACGGAACGTTGATGTTCGTCAGTCACAATCGCAGCTTCGTTCGTAGGCTCGCGACGCGCATCTGGAACGTCGCGGACACGCTCGTCGAAACGTACCCGGGCACGCTCGACGAATACATGGAGTCCGCACGGCGCGGGCGCGACCTGGCCGGACAGGACGTGATCGCAGGGGATCGCACAGCGGAGAGCAAACGCTCGGGCGACCAGACGCGTGCGCCTGTTCGCGTGGAGCGACCTGCAGAGCGCGAACCCGTTCGCTCCTCCGTGCGAGCGCATGAGCACGGTGAACATCCACGTGACACCAGAGCCGAGACACGCGAGCGCAAGCGCCTCGACGCGGAGCAGCGCAACCGCAAAAGCCAGCAGCTTGCCCCGCTGCGGCAACGTGTCACCGCACTCGAGCGTCGCATCGCCGAGCTCGAAACACACCAGAAACAGCGCAGCCTCGAGCTCGCCGACCCGAGCGTATACGCCGACGGCGAGCGCCGTCGTGAACTGCTGGACGCCTACCGCAACGACGCCGCTGAGCTCGAAGCATTGGGCAGTGAGTGGGAGGCAGCCCAAGGGGAGCTCGAAAGCCTGGAAAGAAACTGACAGCTCGCGCCTGTCACACCCACAATGTCAACGACCTTCGAATATCGCCTGCGACCGGATCCTGGTGCCGACCTTTCGTTCGCACGCACAGACATGGTCTCTCGACTGCCTGGAACGTTCGAGGTGCTCTCGAACGATCGTTTTGGACCTGCACGTGCGGGTCGGCTGTGGACTGCTCACGGTCCCGTGGACACGCCGTGTTTCATGCCGGTCGGAACGTACGGCGCTGTCAAGGGCGTCGACCCGGGCGAGCTCGAAGACGTCGGAACACAGATCCTGCTCGGCAACGCCTACCACCTGACGCATCGGCCAGGTGTAGAACGCGTGGCTCGGCTTGGCGGCCTGCATGCGATGATGGGATGGAATCGTGCGATCCTGACCGACAGTGGTGGCTATCAAGTGTTCAGTCTTCGCTCGCTGCAATCAATCGACGACGATGGCATCGACTATCGCACGCATTTCGATGGCTCGCGCCATCGCATGACGCCGCGTTCGGTGCTCGAGGTACAAGCGCAATTGGCATCCGACGTGTGCATGGTGTTGGACCATTGTCCGCCAGCCGACGCGACGCCGGAGCGCCTCACGGATGCGCTCGTGCGGACGGAGCGGTGGGCACATAGCGCGGCGCAGCTGCGTGCGAGCGTGCTCGCACCCAGCCAGCTCCTGTTTGGGATCGTGCAGGGGGGTACGGATCTGTCGATGCGGCGTGGCCAGCTCGAACGCATCGCCGCGCTGGGTTTCGACGGCCTTGCACTCGGCGGACTCAGCGTTGGCGAGGCCGTCGAGGACATGCATGCCACGATTCGAGCGATTGCTCCGCTCATGCCTCGTGAGCGTCCTCGCTACGTGATGGGTATTGGAACACCGCATGACCTGCTGGTTGCAGTGAGCTCCGGCGTAGATATGTTCGATTGCGTCATACCCACGAGACACGCACGCAACGGTCAGTTGTTCACGTTCGCGGGTCGAATGAACATTCGCCTGACACGGTATCGAGACGACGGCTCACCGATCGATCCCGCGTGTGCGTGCTCGACATGCCGCAGATTTTCGCGCGCCTATCTGCGGCATCTCCACGACCAAAACGATCCCCTCTACGGTCGACTCGCGACGATTCACAACTTGTTTTTCTTCCATCAATGGGTCGCGGCCATGCGGGTGGCCCTGTCGAACGGGACATTCGGCGGACCGGGCGGATTCGCAGCCATGGTCGAAGCGACTATGCTCGAAGGTAGGTTGGGCGCGAGCCCTGGCGACCTGGACGCAAAGAACAGTCCCGCTTGACCCCCGTGGCGCGCTTCTGATACCCATGCCGCGCGCCGCGCAGGCGCTTTGTCGACGCCATCACGACCGGCGTCAGAAACCTCCACTGTTTTGGGATACTCCGGCCGCTCCGCATGACTGCATTTCACACGTCTCTGCTTCTCGCGCAGGACACCTCACCCGGCTCTGGCCTGGTCGGTATGCTGCCGCTCCTGCTGATGTTTGCCGTGATCTATTTCATCGTGCTGCGACCGATGAGCAAGCAAGACAAGGATCGTCGCAAGCGCGTCGAAAAAGTCGAACGGGGCGATCAGGTGGTCTTGGGTGGCGGGATCCTCGGGCGCATCAGTAGCGTCGACGACCAGATTGCGGTGGTCGAAATCGCCGATCGGGTGAAGGTCCGTGTGCTCAAGAAGGACATTGTCGACATGCAGGATTCCGTGCTCAAGCCGGCGCAGAGTCAGAAGGCCGCGAGCAAGGAGCCGAGCAAGGCCGAGCCGAACAAGGCCGAGCCGAACAAGGCCGAGGCAAGCGAGGCCAAGCCGAGCGAGGCCAAGGGTTCCCAGGACGAGGCCCGCTAGCAATGCGTCGGTTCCTCAAGATCAAAGCGCTGTTGTTGGCGTCATTGACGGCGTTGGCCGTGTTGATGGTGTTGCCTTCATTGGCATTCATCGCTCGATTCGACCTGAACGAACGCATCACCCGCGCGTTTCCGCGCCGGTTCCAGCTCGGGCTCGATCTCCAAGGTGGGCTCCACATCGAATACTCGGTGGCGGTCGACGAAGCGATCGAGAACAAGCTCGATCAGATCGCGAGTGAGCTCGAAGCCGCATTCAAGGAAAAGAAAAGCGTAGAGGTCACGGCCGAGCGCGTCGGGTTGGATCAGATTCACCTCAGGTTTGCGACGCCGGCGGACGTGGCCACGGCCACCGATGACGTGATGGCGATCACGTATGGGTCGCTCGAACGCATCACCGACGTAGAAGAAGGGCTCGGCGAAGCCGACGGCGTGATTCGCCTGAAAATGCCGGATACTGCGTTGGCCGAGAACCGCAAAATGGCCGTGTCTCAGGCACTCGACACGGTGCGCCGCAGGGTCGACGCCATGGGCGTAGCCGAGCCCAACATCTATCCGAAAAACCGGCAGATCGTGGTGGAGCTTCCGGGTCTGAGTGATACGGCCACGGAATTGCGCGCCGCTGCCGACGATGCGGCACGCCGAATCGTCGAGGTTCTACGCGAGCGTGGCGTCGAGCAGGCTCAGGTCGCATCGTTGCAAGGCAATCCGGGCGCGTTCGAGCTCGCGACGCCGGGTAAAGATGCACCTGCATTGTTGCAGGAGGCGTTTGGCAGCAACTTGGATACGGAGGGCTCGCTGATCGATGACCGCCTGCCTGCCGAACTCGTCGTGCATCCCGATGATCCCGGCAAGGAGCCGGATCCCACGACGGTGCGCATGGGACTATCGGAGTCGGCTCGTGACAAAGTGCTGGAGGAATCGAGCGATTTTCGGCGACTACTCAAGGTCATCGAACGGGCCGCCGTGCTCGAATGGCGGCTGATCGACGACGAGACGCCATTTGGAGACACTGGGAAACCGTATCTCCAAGCCCTGTACGAGGCAGGTTTGGTTCGGCAAGGCCTGGGCATATCGGTCAACCTCCTGCCAGGCTACGGGGAGGAGGCTGGCTACACCATCCCCGACTACTACGCATTTTACGCCAAGGACAGGGATACGCTCGAGCGTTTCTTCGGGAATCTGCCGAGGCAATGGCGCTTGCCTTCGACACATATGGTTGCGTTTGGGCGCGAGCCGGTGGTGACTCGTCGCAGCGAGCCGCCCGAATATCTGTGGCGTACGTGGGTGGTCAAATCACGCGCCGAGGTCACTGGCAGCAGCATCGTCAACGCCGACGTCGGTTTCGACCCCCAGACTGGTACACCAGAAGTCGATTTGAAACTCGATCGCATCGGTGCCGAGCGATTCGAGCAGATGAGTGGTGAGAACGTCGGACGCAAGTCGGCAATCATGCTCGACGATGCAGTCCAGTCCGATCCGAAGTTTCGCGAGCGCATCGGTGGTGGAAACGTTCGCATCACGTTGGGCGACGAACCCGGCAAGAGTGTTCGCGAAGTGGCCAACGATCTCGTCAAGATACTCAAGAGCGGTTCGTTGCCCGCGCGGCTGCAAAAGGAGTTCGAAATCCGCGTGGGGGCAGACCTCGGCAAAGAAGCGGTGGAATCCGGTTTCCTTGCGTTCGTGGTCGGCCTCGTGGCAGTGGTGCTGTTCATGGGTGTGTATTACCGGCGTGCCGGTACGGTTGCCGTATTCGCGCTCGTGTTGAACGTGGGGCTGATCCTGGCCGCAATGGCGTTCTTCCAGGCTACGTTGACGCTTCCTGGCATCGCCGGAATCGTGCTCACGCTCGGTATGGCCGTGGACGCGAACGTGATCGTCAACGAACGTATCCGCGAGTACCTACGCGAGGGTTACACCGCGCGTGCGGCCGTCGAGGCAGGTTACGATCGTGCGTTCACCACTATCCTCGATTCGCAGCTCACCACTGCGATTGCAGGTTTGGTGCTGCTGCAATACGGCTCGGGTCCGATTCGCGGTTTCGCGGTCACGCTGCTGATCGGCATTGCAACCTCGATCTTCACCGCAGTCTGGTGTACGCGCCTATTTTTCGATTTCCAAACCAACCGTCGTGGCTTCGACCGGGTGTCCGTGTGATGGCCGACAAGATCAACTATCGGTTTTTCGAGCTCATCCCACCCGGAACCAAGTATCCGTTCATTCGGACGCGCTGGCGCTGGCTCACGGTTTCGCTGTTGCTGCTGGTATTGAGCGTGGCCTCGATGGCTTACAACTACGCGACCAGGGGTGCCGTGCTCAACTTTGGCATCGACTTTGCGGGTGGCTCACAAGTACGTCTTGCGCTGTCACACGATGCCGATGTGAGCATACAGTCCATACGCGAAGCGCTCGAGCAGCTGCGTTACGAAGGTGCATCGGTCGTGCAAGTTCCCGATGCCGAAAACCAAGTGATGGTGCGGGTGAAGGAGGTCGCGAGCGTGGATACCGAAACCGTCGTGAGCTGCGAACAGGCAGTTCGCGAGTTGCCAGGGGCACGACTCACACGCTTCAGCTATCCGGACGGCGGAAACAAGCTGTTCCTCAACTTCGACGGCCAACCAGTGTACCGGGAAATCGAGCGTGCGTTGACGAGTGCGGGGTGCGTGGGCAAAGCCGACAAAGGCATGGGGAAGCCCGAGGAATATCCCGTCGAAATCAGTCTGATTGGCTTGGGCGCTCGTCTGCAGGAGCAGCTCGACGAACGCTTTGGTGCCAATACCGTGGACCACATCGTGTCGTCGGAAAGCGTGGGGGCCAAAGTAGGCAACCAGCTCAAGATCGATGGCGTCGTCTCGATGTTGTATGCGATTGGCTTCATCTTCCTCTACGTAATGGTTCGTTTCGATCTACGATTTGCTCCGGGCGGTATTCTTGCACTTGCGCACGATGCCCTGATCACGGTGGGTGCGTTTGCAATCACCTGGAAGGAATTCAATCTCCAGACCGTCGCCGCCATACTCACGATCATCGGCTACAGTATCAACGACACCATCGTCGTGTACGACCGTGTTCGTGAGCGCGTGGCACTCTATCGGGAAGCGGACATCGAGGACACGACCAATACGGCGCTCAACGAGACGCTCAGCCGGACGATTTTGACTTCTGGCACCACCCTGTTGGTCGTGATCGCCACGTATGTGCTCGGCATCGGCACCATCAAGGATTTCGCGTTCGCGTTGATGGTGGGATTTATCGTCGGTACGTATTCGTCGGTCTTCATTGCAAGCCCGGTGTTCCTGTGGGTCAACCGCAAGTTCTATGGTGGCAAGGGGCACTTACGTTGGCTGGAAGCGAAGGACGTGGAAAGCAGCGTCGGTCCAGTGCTGGCACCGGCCGACTCGGAAGTCGACGAACACTCGGGGCGACCCATGGCCGAGTTGCGGCTGGGCCCCCAGGAAGAGCGCGCCGAAGCGGGTGATGCGGTAACACTCGGCCCGAACGAGCCGACCAGCGGTGAGCCCAAAGCCAGCCGTCGCCGCCGACGACAGCGACCCACGTGACCCGTGTGAGCGTTGGCGTTGGTCACCAAAGCGCGTGTGCGTAGTTGGCGAGAATGATCTTGTCTCGCGTCAAAAGTGGTGTTGCGTCGAGCGCCGCGTGACCGACAATGATGCGGTCGAATGGATCGCGGGTCCATTTCATCCGCTTCGCCATCTCGACGACGCTCGGAAACGGCTTGTCGCACGCCCGCAGGTCGAGCGCGGTTCGGATGTGAGAGAACACGGTGGCAGCGTTATGGCGCAATCGTCCGATCTCGAACAGATACTCGAGCTCGAGCTCGGCCATCGGAGAGAACAACAGCCGAGGTGCGCGACGAATGTGCTCACGGGCTGTTTCCGATAGCTCCTGCGGCGCCCCGGCCAACCACACGATCACGTTCGTGTCGACGTACGTCACGGACGCCAATCGGTGGACCAGTCGATGTGCTCGAAGGAGGCTGGATCCCCGACGATGAGATCCCGCATGGGTGTCAGGCGGACCATCGGATCGGGCGCATCCACGCGACAAATGAGCAGCTTTTGCCCTCGTCGCTCGATCTCGAGAGGCTTGCCGGTTTCCAAAACAGCGTCGAGCAACTTGTAGATCTCCCGCCGGAGATCGGTTGCGGTCTTCATGTACGTACGTATATCACAGAAACGAACGTACGCTCCCAGAACCTCGAATTCCCGCTGTGGATCGCTTGGTGGGCAGGTTCACGTGCCGCGAACATGTGAGGCATGCAATGGGTTCACATCCCCGGACGATTCGACGATCCGTTGGCGAGATCTTTCGACGACGCATGACGCCCACGACGGACAACTCGTTTTCTCGCAGGGATCCGTGACGACGCGATCATCGATTTCGCCAGCCTGGCTTCGCCATTTGGGGGCATCATGCGAGCCATGATTCAGGTCAGGCCCAGGGGATCTGAGATGCATCCGTCCGAGCTGTCCGAACGGGCAGGCATGCTTGGTACCAGCCCGCATGCCGTGGCCCTGATGATCGCACGTGGCGTGGTCGATGCCGACGAACAGGAGCGAGTCTTGCGACCACGGCTCATGCACTTGAGGCCCCCGGATGCCATGGCAGGATTTTCGGCGGCACTCGACCTACTCGTGCATGCATGCCAAACGCGTCAGCGGGTCGGCATCTTTGGCGACTATGACGTCGATGGTGTGACGACGGCGACGGTGTTGGCGAGCTACTTGGAGGCACTCGGGATCGAGGTCGTGGCTCGAGTAGCGACACGTGGCGCAGGCTATGGTTTTTTGCTGGAGGATGCCATGGCGTTGCGCGACGCGGGTGCACGGTTGGTGCTCACCGGAGATTGCGGGACCTCGGATCATGAGAGTCTCGCTTGGTTGCGACAGGCTGGCATACCCGTCGTGGTCATCGACCATCATCAAGTGCCTGAACAAGCTCCTTTGGCGCAGGCGTTCATCAATCCCCACCAGCCGGGATGCGAGTTCCCGTTCAAGGGATTGTGCAGCGCGGGTGTAGCATTTTATTTGTGTGCTGCTTTGCGGACCAAGCTTGCCAAGCTCGGCATGGGTCGGCCGGCTCCAGATCCTCGCGCTTGGCTCGATCTGGTCGCGTTGGGCACCGTATGTGACATGGTGCCGTTACGCGCAGAAAACCGCGTGCTCGTTCGCCATGGCTTGCGGGAGCTCAATCGCCGACAGCGTCCGGGACTTCAGGCTCTGCTCAGGGTGGCGGGCGTTCGCGACGATGAGCTGGTCGACGAAGGCCATGTGGGGTTTCGCTTGGGGCCCCGCATCAATGCACCCGGCCGTCTCGGCCCTGCTGAGCCGGCTTTGCGCCTGCTCCGGACCGTGAGTCGCCAAGAGGCGGAACCGCTCGCGCAAAGCGTCGAGCGATTCAACGTCCAACGAAAATCCCACGCGGACTCGATCATCGCCGAGGCGGTGGCCTTGCTTGCCGACGATCCCACCGTGGAGCGACACGCGGGCGTGGTGGTCGCGGGAGCAGGATGGCCGGAAGGCATCATGGGTCTCGTCGCGGCAGCGCTGGTCGAGCGGTTCCGACGACCTGCGCTCGCGCTCGCCATCGACCGCGAAAGCGGCCTGGCACGCGGGTCGACACGTTCCTACGCGGGCGTGGACGTGCGCGCAGCGTTGCATGCGTGTCGCGAGTTGTTGGTGCGCTACGGCGGTCACCCTGCTGCGTCCGGCGTCACGGTGGCCGAGGCCGACATTCCACGCTTGAAAGACGCGTTCGCCCAAGCCATTGCAGGGCAGCTGGCAGACGTCGGCGTATGCGAGCCGATCACGGACATCGATGCTGTCCTTGCATTCGAACGACTTGGACCGGACGTCATGGACGGCATCGCTGCAGTTGCGCCGTACGGAGTCAGTTTTCCCGCCCCCGTCTATTTATGCGAGGAAGCCGTGGTCGAGCAGGTGAAAATCGTGAAAGGAGGGCACCTGGCGCTCGAGCTTCGCCAGGGCAGGACGATCGTCGACGCGATTGCGTTTCGACATGCAAGTGTTGCCGTCGCGCGGGGTGATCGGGTGGGGTGCTCGTTCGTGCCCGGGTACGACAGTTTTCGTGGCCTGAGGCGCATTCGCGTGCAGCTGCTTTCGCTTTGGCCCGCGCCGTCTTTCCACATGGGTCTACCCTCGGCGGCCACGCGTGGTGTCTGGCAACCCCCCACTGAACGAGCGGCCGAACGAGCGGCCGAACGAGCGGCCGAACAAAGTAGCGGACATAGCGAAGAACGCTTGCTTTGAGCGGCCGTCTCGGGTGATGCTAGGGGTCGTATGTCTTACGCTGGCACGCTGTGGAAGGGCCCCCTGTCGCTCCTGTTCGTCGCCGCTTGTGGGCTGCGTTCATCGCCCGATATAGAGCCCGTGAGTGACGATGGTGCAAGTGGAGACGATGGCATGCGCGAGGGTAGTTGTGCGCTTCCCTATGAGATCCCCGGCAGCAATGTGACCGTGCGCGGAAAGTTGCTGCAAGGCAGTGATGCCAGCGGCTGGTGTGGGCAAGACGAAGGGCCGGAGGATCACTATCGCATCACACCGTCCTCCGAAGTGGACGTGACGTTTGCGTTCCGTTCCGATGAAACCACCTTCGAACCGGTCGTGCGCGTCACCGAAGACGGCTGCGGGGACGGTCAGGGAAACGTGGTGTTGTGTGGTACCGAAGCCGACCAACGGGCTTACCATGTGTTCTTGCGCCCCGGCCATGTCTACGACGTCGCGATCGATTCCCCCCAGGGCACGAAAAAACAAAACTACGCGTTCGATGTCGTGTATGGCTGGCCACCGATCGACGCGTGTACGTTCCACGAGCAAGCCATCGAGCAAACACCAGGCAATGTGTTTTCGTGGGAAAACGATCTGTCCGCGGGGCAGGGCCATGCGGATGGTCGCTGTGGCGGGCCGGGCCGAGAGAACATCTTTTTGGTCAGGCTCTACTATTCGGGCTATATCCGTGCGTACCTGGAGACCTCTTCGGATTTCGAACCCATCCTCAGCCTACGCACGAACTGCGCGGGAATATCCGAGGTGGCGTGCTCGAGCTGGCAGGATTTCAGCGAAGGTTATACGGAGCTATCTCACTACGTGGAGCTTGCTCCGGACCAGAGCATTCCTGTGGAGTATTTTCTCGCGGTGGACCAGACCGGTCATGCAGGCGGAAACTATCGTCTGACCGTGTCGTTCGAATGAATTACAGCTCGTGAACGACGCCGGTGCGGCTGTAGCACGTGGGATCGCAGTTGGGTCCGTTTGGCTGAAGGTGCTCGGCAACGGTCAGGTCGACCGTCACGTGTTGTGGAAGCTCGTCATCGCCATTGACGGCCTGCATGTTCACCGTGAGAAAATAGGCGGTCACGAGGTGCTCTGCTTCTAGCGTAAACCCCAAGCCGCCGCGCTGACACGTGAACGCTTGTGAATTTTTGGTCGTTTCGAGCGCATCGGGATCGTTGCATCGTGCCGAGTACGTGAACTCTCCGACATTCACGACGATGTCATAAGGCACGGAGACTGCGCGAGCATGCGATATTTCGACCCGCGAAACGCACACCTCGTCACCGCAGGGAGGCTCGTTCAGGATGCAGGCGGAAAGCATGAGGAGCGGCATTGCGGCGCGAACGGCCATCGAACGCATGGTTGGAGTTTAGCAAGTATCCTAGCGACGTGTTCCGTCCATTTTTGCATGTCGCGCGGCCTGACGACTGGACGGGAATACTTTCCCGGATCGGGGTGGGCTCCGCCATTGGGGTGCTTCTCATCGCGGCTGTGCTCGCGACGCTACCGGATACGTGGGTTGCCATGGCGGGAGGTTACTCGGCGATCGTTCGCGTGGTGCTAACTGGCATCGTGCTGTACATCGGGCGATGGCTCCAGGCAGTGATCGACTCACGCTTGCCAGCGAGTCCTTATCTATTGGGCAGTACGCTGGTGCTGCGATGCGCGGGGCGCTCGGTTTCCGTGAGCGTCGCCGAAATCGTGTGTGTGCGCGTGGATCTACGCATACCGCCAGCTCGTGAGGTGTTCATGATCGACCTGCGCGACGGCCGTAGCTTCGACCTATGTCCTGTGCATTGGGCGGGAGGGCCGCGTCTTTACGCTACGCTCGTCAAGCGCGTCACTCGGGCGGCTCGCGATAGGGCGCGAGCCCGGTGAGCTGAGAGATCGTCACGAGCATGAGGTTACGCGTCTGCAGATCGCGAATGATGTCGGGCAGCGCCCGTACGGCCTCGGGCGTGCGATCGTGCAACAGAATGACCGAGCCATTGGTGCTTTCGTGGCGAACGACACGAGCGATCTCGACGGGATCGTCGAGCTCCCAATCATGGCTATCGACAGACCACAGCACCACCTCCATTCCTAGCTGTTCGAACAAAGCCATCGAGGAAGGCGGGAAACGGCCGAATGGTGGCCGAACGAAGCGCGGTCGCACGCCGGTGCTTGTCGCGATTGCGGCTTCGGTACGCACGAGCTCGTCACGAATACGGTTGTGCCACAGCGAGCGAAACGAACGGTGCGAATAGCCGTGGCTGGCGATCTCATGCCCATCTTCTACGATCTGTCGCGTCAACTGAGGAAACCGCTGTACGCGTCGACCCTCGACAAAGAACGTCGCACGCACGCCAAGGCGGCGCAATACTGCGAGGATCTTGGGCGTGTTTTCACGACTTGGTCCGTCGTCGAACGTTAGCGCGCACGCTTCGACGTTGGATGGACCTGCGAACACGACCGCAACGTCATCCGGGATCGGTGGAGCGATGTCATCGAGGGAGGTGATGACTGCGTCGGGATCCGCGTGCGCAGGCTCGCGTACGCTCGGGGGCCCACGAGTGGTTGCGGCGCGTGCGACGATGCTCGCGTCCCCGCGAATCGGTATGCGTGGGTGGGAGCGCGCGGACGCTGGCACATCGGCGATCGCGTCCGAACGAGCGTGGTCACGTTCTCGCGTGGGGGACTGGCAACCCGTGACGGCTGCCCACATGCCCAACGCGAGCCCCAGCATGTCTCCGGCCCGTGGCATGGAACTGTTGCGCTGGAAACCGGTGTAGGCAAAAACCAGCCATACGCGAAAAAACCCGCGAATTTGGGCTGGACCCGCCCATCGGTGATCATTCCGGATATCCATATGGGAACAGGCCCCACGCCGCTACGTGTGGTGATTGCCGGTGGGGGTACCGGCGGCCATGTGTTTCCGGGCATCGCCCTGGCGGAGGAAGTTGTGGCGCACGCGGGACACGTGCATTTCGTAGGGACTGCACGCGGGCTGGAAGCGCGCTTGGTACCAGCAAAAGGGTGGTCGCTTTCGCTTCTCGATGTCGAAGGCATCAAAGGGCGGGGCATCCGTGGGCTCGTGCGTGCACTCGTTCGAGTGCCGACCGCGTGTTTCCAAAGTAGAACGATATTGCGCGCGTTTTCACCGGACGTCGTGGTCGGCGTCGGGGGCTATGCGAGTGGACCCGTGGTGGCTACGGCTGCCATCCTGGGGATTCCCACCGCGATTCTCGAACAAAACAGCATTCCGGGGCTGACGAACAGCATGCTCGGACGGCTCGTTCGCCGTGTGTTCTTGAGCTTCGATGACGTGCGTAAACGATTCCCTCCCGACAAGGTCAGGTTGGTCGGTAATCCTATTCGCAAGCAGTTGATCGCGGACGTTCGAAACACTACGGGACGAAACGAAGCTTACCCGCGGCTGCTCGTGTTCGGTGGTAGCCAAGGCGCACGTGCCATCAACGATGCGATGATCGCCGCAGCGCCGTCCTTGGCGGGGCGCTTGATGGGGCTTCGCATCTGGCACCAGACAGGAGCTCGCGATCAATCGCGCGTACGAGACGCGTATGCCAGCGTGGGCATAGACGTGCGTGTCGATGCGTTCATCGAGGACATGGCAAAAGCGTATGGGTTCGCGGACGTGGTGCTGTGTCGCGCCGGCGCGACGTCCCTGGCAGAGCTCGCGGTGGTCGCGAAACCGGCCTTACTGGTGCCGTTTCCCCATGCCACCGACGATCATCAGAGTTGGAACGCCCGCGTGTTGGTCGAGCGTGGGGCGGCACGCATGTTGGCGGAAACGCAGCTAGAGGCGACAGCGTTGGTCGACGTATTGGTCGAGATGCTCACGGATCGCGAGGCGCTCGGACGCATGGCCAAAGCGATGGGCTCGCAAGCGAGACCTGATGCCGCTGCACACATCTACGCAGAGCTTTGCCGGCTCGTGTGAGACCGCTTTCCGAGCCGGTCTTGGTGGAGGTCCATCGCCAGCGCTCGAACCGCGAGAGATCTGCACCGAAGCAATTTTCCGGATTGTGCAGGCGCGAGCGATTCCGCTTGCGTTGGTTCGACGAAGGCCAGGACGTTGGAGTATCTTGCCGCCCATGAAAGCGCGCGAAAACGCCGGCCTGCTCGCGCCCACGAGCACGTTCGTCGAGCGGCATATTGGACTCAACGATCGAGACATCAACGACATGCTACGGGCGGTCGAATGTACATCGCTCGACGAGCTCGTGGCCCAAACGCTGCCGTCCGACATTCGCCTCACGCGTCCGCTCGCGCTTGGTGGTCCTCGCAGCGAACACGATGTGCTCGATCAACTGCGCGGCATCGCGGCAAAAAATCGCGTGCTGCGATCGTTTGTAGGCATGGGCTACTACGGCTGTGTGATTCCGGCGGTCGTGCAACGAAACGTGCTCGAACAGCCAGGCTGGTATACGCAGTATACGCCTTACCAGGCGGAGATCTCTCAGGGACGGCTCGAAGTGCTGTTGGCATTTCAGACCATGGTGTCCGACCTAACCGGTCTGCCGATCTCGAACGCATCGTTGCTCGACGAAGCTACTGCCGCCGCGGAGGCCATGCACATCTGCCACGCGGTGGCGCGGGGAGGGGCATCACGATTTTTCGTGGCAAGTGACTGTCATCCGCAGACCATCGCGGTGATCCAGACGCGCGCTGAAGCCCTGGGTATCGAAGTGGTCGTGGGCGAGCTCGACAACGTCGAGCCGACAGATTGTTTCGGTGCTTTGGTGCAGTATCCCAATACGTTTGGCCGAATCGTGGATGTTCGTGGTTTCGTGGCACGTATGCATGTCGGTGGGGTGCCATGTGTGGTAGCGACCGACTTGCTTGCCTTGACACTGCTCGAACCTCCGGGTGCGTTCGGGGCAGACATCGCGATTGGCTCCACGCAGCGTTTCGGCGTTCCGTTCGGCTATGGCGGGCCGCACGCGGCATTTTTGGCATGCAAAGACGAATACAAGCGCCAGATGCCTGGGAGGATCATCGGCGTGTCTCGTGATGCTCGAGGCCAGCTCGCGTACCGCATGGCCATGCAGACTCGCGAGCAGCACATTCGCCGTGAGAAGGCAACCAGCAACATCTGTACCGCGCAGGTACTGCTCGCCATCATGGCGACGATGTACGCGGTGTATCATGGGCCCGAGGGACTTCGTCGTATTGCTGCCCGCGTCCATGCGGCTACACGTGTACTCGAACGAGGCCTGCGTAAGCTCGGTGTTCATGTCGAGGATGGCGTGTTCTTCGATACGATCCGTATCGACGTCGGCCAAAACGGAACAGCATCGGTGGTGGCGCGTGCGCACGCGCGAGGGCTCGACATTCGCTGTTTCGACGATCGATTCCTGGGTGTCTCGCTCGACGAGACGGTCACCAGCCACGACATCGAGTCCTTGCTCCGCATCGTCGCTGGACGAGCACACCTGGACGTTTCCGTCGCATCGCTCGAGCAAGATCTCGACGTGGCAATTCCTCGTCCGTTCGCCAGGACCGGCGGTTATCTCACGCATCCCGTGTTCAATAGCTATCATTCGGAGCACGAGTTATTGCGATTTCTGCAGCGGCTGCAGGCGCGCGACCTGTCGCTCACGACCTCGATGATCCCGCTCGGTTCGTGCACGATGAAGCTCAATGCCACGGCCGAAATGTTGCCCGTGAGTTGGCCAGAGTTCGCGAACATGCATCCGTTCGCGCCCACAGAGCATGCAGCGGGATATGGCGAGCTGATTGCAGGACTGGAGCGGTGGCTGGCCGAAATCACTGGCTTCGCCGCGGTTTCTCTGCAGCCGAACGCTGGTTCGCAAGGAGAATACGCCGGTCTGTTGGTCATCCGCGCGTACCACCGCGATCGTGGACATGAACACCGCAACGTATGTCTGATTCCCGTCTCGGCTCACGGAACCAATCCAGCGAGCGCTGTGATGGCCGGTATGAAGGTGGTGGTGGTCAAGTGCGACGAGGCTGGAAACATCCATGTGGACGATTTGCGTGCCAAGGCCACCAAACATGCGCACGAGCTTGCCGCCTTGATGGTCACCTACCCATCGACCCACGGCGTGTTCGAGACATCGATCCGAGACATCTGCAGCATTGTTCACGAAGCGGGCGGGCAGGTTTACCTCGACGGTGCAAACATGAACGCGCAGGTGGGTCTGTGCCGTCCGGGCGACTACGGTGCAGACGTGTGCCACCTCAACCTCCACAAGACGTTCTGTATCCCGCATGGTGGCGGTGGGCCTGGCATGGGTCCGATTGGTGTGGCGAGTCACCTTGCAGCATTTCTGCCGGGTCACGGGCTCGTTCGCACCGGCGGAACCAAGGCCATCGGCCCAGTGGCGGCCGCGCCATGGGGCAGCCCCAGCATTCTGACGATCTCCTGGATGTACATTGCCATGATGGGCGCCGAAGGATTGAAGAAGGCCTCCCAGGTAGCGATCTTGAACGCGAACTACATGGCTAGGCGGCTGTCGCACGCGTATCCTATCCTGTACACGGGGCAGAACAGGCGGATCGCTCACGAGTTCATCATCGACCTGCGGCCGTTCAAGCAAACTGCAGGCATCGAGGCAGAGGACGTGGCCAAGCGCCTCATGGATTTCGGATTCCACGCTCCGACGATGTCGTTCCCGGTCGCCGGAACGCTGATGATCGAACCGACGGAGAGCGAGTCTCGTGCCGAGCTCGATCGTTTTTGTGAGGCGATGCTGGCGATTCGTGGCGAAATCGCGGGCATCGAAGCAGGCAAGATCGATCGCGAAAACAATCCGCTCAAGCATGCCCCCCACACAGTCGACGTGGTCACTGCCAGCGAATGGAATCGCCCATATACGCGCGAGCAGGCTGCGTTTCCCGCCGGATGGCTACGCGATCACAAATTCTGGCCGTACGTTGGACGAGTGGACAATGCCTGGGGGGACCGCAACCTCGTATGTACTTGCCCGCCGGTGACAGACTACGCGCCCGCCCCCGGGGTCGGTACGTGACCCCAACGTACGAGATTTTCGACGGTCTCGCGAATACTGGTGGCGACGGGACGAAACTGCAGGCCTAGCTCGCGCTGGATCTTCGTGTTGTCGAAGCGAGGGATGCGGCCAAGATGGGTCAACAGGTAACTGCGCACACCTTTTGGCTGAAAATACGCGCCAAGTTTGGCGGCGTAATCGCCAATTGAACAGTCGAGGCCGAGCTTGGGCAAACGCTGCTCCGCAAAGCCCATCTCGCGCAACAGCTCGACCACCGAACGCATCGTGATGGTTTCTGACGCGCAAATGTAACGTCCAGATGCCGTCTGTACCATCGCTGCACGAGCGTGTGCTTCCGCGACGTCTCGCACGTCGACGAACCCCCATGTCAAACTCATGATGCCGGGGTATGTTCCACCGAGTAGGTCCACGAACAGTTGATTCGAGGTGTTGATGGCGGCATTCAAGGAGGGGCCAATGACGAGAAACGGGTTGACGACCACGAGGTCCCAAGCCGGCGTGTGTTTCTCGACCAGCGTCCATGCTTCGCGCTCTGCCAGAGTCTTCGAGTAGTAATAAGGATTGCGGGTCAACGAGGAACGTTCGTTCCAGTCGCGTTCCGTGAGTATCTTGGCGTCATCCGGCTCGTCGGTGATGGCTGCCATGGAAGAGGTGAGTACGATGCGCTTGACGGCTGGCGCTGCTAGACAAGCTTCGAGGATGTTGCGGGTGCCTTGTACGGCGGGCTCGACGAGGTCACGCTTGGGGTCGGCGACATCGAGCAAATAAGGGCTCGCGGTATGAAACACGTACTCGCAGTCGACGACGTGGCGATCGAACACATGCTTGTCCAGCAAGTT
>Ga0187893_10001961_pt1 | contig 46816 bp, 40 predicted proteins | sample MA1701074metaG_FD_139574 | JGI IMG/M metagenome (GOLD analysis project Ga0187893, IMG submission 139574) | White microbial mat communities from a basaltic lava cave in the Kipuka Kanohina Cave System on the Island of Hawaii, USA - MA170107-4 metaG ... | reverse complement strand
GCACTTCGGAGCCCCGTCCGAGCCGGATCTTCCGGAACCAGTCGGGGTCCGCGAGGCTCTGGCGCGCGGCGGCAACGATATCAGCTTCGCCGTTTCTCAGGATCGATTCCGCGAGCTCGAACGTTCCGATGCCGCCGGAGGCGACCACGGGGGTCGAAAGCCCGCGCGCGCGGATCGCCCCCCGGATCGCGGCCGAAAGCGGGACGTTCCGTCCGAATGGCCCGCGAGCGTCCGAGTACACCGTCGGCATGCATTCGTACCCGCTCGGCCCGGTGTAGGGATAGGCCGCCCAGCCGACGTCGGGCTGCTTCGCGTCCTCGAACTTCCCGCCCTTCGAGATCGAAAGATAGTCCATGCCTGCCGCGGCGAAGGAAGTCGAATAGAAGACCGCGTCCTCGACCCGTCCTCCGCCCTCGATGACTTCGTCTCCCAGCATCCGGCAGCCGATGACGTAATCCGAGCCCACACGCGCCCGCACCGCCTCGTAGACTTCGAGCGGCAGGCGCAGTCGATTCTCTCTCGAGCCCCCGTACCCGTCGTCGCGCTCGTTCAAGGGCGAGAGGAACGAGGCCATGGTGTAGGCGTGGGCGTAATGGAGCTCGACTCCGTCGAAGCCCGCATCCTTCGCGCGCACGGCGGCATCGGCGAAGATTCCCGGAAGGAGGCGCGGGAGATCTCGAATGTGGGCGAGGTCGGTGTCGTTCACGCGCTCGCGCGCGCCGAAGCGAAGGTCCTCGAGCTCCCGCGGATCGAGGACGCGATCGAGCTCCTCGTCGGTCGCGGGGAGAAGGCGCTCGCGGACATCTCTCTCGTCCGCCTCGAGCCAGCACCCCCCCCCGAGCCCCTCGCGGTGCTCCGGGCGCACGCGAAGGAACCGTCGAAAGTAGTTCTCTTTCGTCGGCCGTCTCTTGATCGAGAGAAAGTCGAGGATCTGGATGAAGAGCTTCGTCTCTCCCCCGCTCGCCTGCCGCACAGTCTCGACCAGGCGCTCGAGGCCCGGAAGAAAACGATCGTGTCCGATGCGCAGGAGAGGCCCGCTCGGGATGTCGCGAACTCCGGTCGCCTCGACCACGAGGGCGCCGGGTCTTCCGCGAGCGAATCGTCCATACCACGCGAGGTTCGACTCCGTGACGAAGCCGTCTTCCGTCGCGCGCCAGGGCACCATCGCCGGCACCCACGTGCGCTCCCGAAGCTCGATGGGTCCGACGCGAATCGGCTGAAACCAGAGAGCCGCCGAGGCCTCCTCAGCCGTGGGCCAGCGGGCCTCGGGGAGAGCGTGGCGGATTCTCTGAGGCGGCGTCCACATGATTGAAAAGCTACTTCTTGCAGGCCAGCGCTCTTCCCGGCGGATGACTCGAGAGCGCCGTCACACGCCATCCATCCGTTGTCCTTCCGAGAACATAGCTGACGCCGTGCTCGGAGAGCACGCTTCCGTCCTTCTTGTAGCGGAAGAACGTGCCGCTCACCGTCGCCGCCCCGAGGCTCAGCACGCAGACGTTCGGCTCGGGGAAGTCCGAGTGATCCCACCCCCGGGGAACGATCGAGGAGAGCGACTCCGCGAAGAGCTTCGCCGTCTCCTCCCGGCTTTCGAAGAGCCGGGCCCCTTGGGGGTCGAGATAAATCCAGGGAAGGTGAAAGAGCCCTTCGCTCATCCCCTTGGGGTTCCGCTCGTTGAAGAGCCGGTAATACGTCTCGATCACCATCCTCACCTCTCGGTCGACGGTCTCGACCTCGGAGGCGGTGAGAGGCGGGTGCTGAAATCCCAGGAGGCCCAGGAAAACGACTGCCAATGGCGTCATGCACTTTCTCCTTCGAACGCGAAATCGTCACGTGAGAGGTCCATGTCGGCGGCCTTCACCAACTCGTCGATCTGCGCCGGCGTTCGCGCCCCCACGATGGCTCCCGTCACTGCCGGATGCCGGAGCGTCCACGCAACCGCGAGCGCGGCAGGCGAAACGCCCTTTCGGGCCGCGACCTGCCGAAGCCGCTCCGCAATCGCGAGATTTCGAGTCAGCCTGGGCTCACGGAACTCCTCGCCCCGCCGTTTGCGCCAGTCCGAGTCGGGCAGAGATTCGATGCGCTCCCGGCTCATCCTCCCGCCGAGTAGCCCCGATTCGAGAGGAGAGTACACCATGACGCCGATTCCGCGATCGACGCAATAGGGCAGGATCTCGTCTTCGACCTGCCGCCGGACGAGCGAGTACGGGGGCTGGAGCGATTCCACGGGAGAGATGGGCGAAAGCCGTTCGAGCTGCGCGGCATCGAAGTTGGAGACCCCGATGTGGCGGACCTTCCCCTCCGCGCGAAGATCCACGAGCGTCCTCCACGCCTCGACGATCGTTGCGTCGTTCGGCCAGTGAATCTGGTACAGGTCGATCGCTTCGACGCGGAGCCTCCGGAGACTGTCCTCCGCTTCCCGCCGAATGGATTTTGCTCCCAGCTTCTGCTGGATCCGCGTTCCTTTCCAGACGAGCCCGCATTTCGTTGCGATCAAAGGACGCTCGGATGGCGAAAGATCCGCGAGAGCCCTCGAGAGGACTTCCTCGGCATACCCCAGCCCGTAGACCGGAGCGGTGTCGATCCAATTGATCCCGAGAGCAATCGCGCGGTGGATCGTCGCCATGGAGTGGGACTCGTTCTGCGGCCCCCATCCATACGGCCAGTCGGGACCGCCGAACGCCCAGGTGCCCAGACCGAGGACGCTGAGCGAAAGATCGGTCCGGCCCAGGCGTTTTCGTCTCACGAGCCTCAGTTCATAAGGAGCTGCACACCTTTTGTGCAAATCCCTGTGGATAACGTGTTCGCCGGCGGATAGATCTGGCTAAACAACAGCCGATACAGCACTTCCGCGGTTGGTGGAAACAGGAGTTTTTGTGGAAAACGCCCTCTAGAACGCCTCGTTTTTTCGGTCACGAGAACAGGTTTCCGAATATCTCGACGCTCCCGAAAATCATACCGAGACTGGCCCCCAGGCTCGGCAGAAGGAACGCCAGGAAAACCCGGAGAAGACGGTTCTGCCACCATCGCCTGAGGCTGGTCACGTCCGAGGCCACGGTCTGAAACTCCTTGACCCTCGGAGGCCGAACGAATGCCTGAACGAACGCGGTCACGTATCCCGCCCCCAGGACCGGGCTCAACGTCGTGATGGGAGCCGAGACGAACGCGGCGAGCACGGTGAGCGGGTGAGCGAAGGCGAGGATGGCGCCAATCGCGCAGGGTGTGCCGCTCGCAAGGATCCAGAACAGGGCGCTGTCTCCCGCGGCGGCCGGACCTTGCGTCCAGCCGATGTACCCGATCGAGCCGAGGATCGCCACCGGGAGACTCCAGCCGATCCACTTCCACACAGGGGATACCGGCGGGATCCGATTCAGCTCGCCAAGGTCGGCTTCCCGATATTCGAGGAGCGCTTTCCGGATCCCCTCGAGGTGCCCGGCGCCCACGACCGCGAGAACGCGCTCTCCCGGCGCCTCGCGGATCATGTGGGAAAGATAGAGATCTCTCTCGTCGATGACCACGCGCTTGAGCGCCGGCATCGCCTCGCCCAGATCTTTCATGAGCTCCGAGAGCACATCGCGCTTCAGGAGCTCCTGGATCTCGGTTTCGGTGAGCTCCTTGTCCTCGAAGAGGCTCGCGAGAAGGGCGGATGCGAGGAGCGACTTCTTCCAGAGCGACATCGTCCGGAACGCACGCCTCAAGGTCACGCGAACGTCCCGGTCCGCGAGAGTGAACGGGATGCCATTCTCCTCTGCCGCGCGAACCGCTTCCAGGAGCTCCGTCCCGGGCATGACGCCGAGCTTGAGGCCCATCCTCTTCTGATACGCGGAAAGCAGAAGGTTCACGATGAGGGTCGAAAGCTGTTTTTTTCGAATGATCTCCCGGAGGTCGAGAGACTCCCACCGCTCGCGCTCCATGAGCGCTTGATAGCGTTTCTCGTCGAGCTCCACCGCGACCCGATCGGGCTTCTCGCGCTGGATGACGTCTCGCACCAGATCCGCGGACCCCTTGGAGACGTGCGCCGTGCCGACGAGAATGAACTCGCGCCCGTCGATTTGAAGGAACTGCACCTGGTCGGGCGGGTAGCCCGCGTTTTCGGGGTCGGTTGTCACTGGCGGCATCGGCGTTCGGGAGTTATCCTGATTTCGATCCCCCGTGGCAAACCCGGCTCACGAAGCGCTGCTCCGTCAGGGGCTCGAAGACTGGAACGAGTGGCGCCGCCAGAATCGGACGGTCGTCCCCGACCTCGAGGGCATCACGATGTCCGCGGGAAACCTCTCCGGGGCCGATCTCAGCCGCGCTCTCCTTTCCGGGGCGACGCTCATCCGCACGCGATTCGTCGGAGCCGACTTGCGACACGCGGATCTCAGGCGAGCCCAGATTCATGAAGCCGACTTCACGGATGCGGACCTGCACGGCGCGAACCTCGAGGGCGCCGCGCTCCCGGGCGCGAAGCTTCGAAGGAGCCGTCTCTCGGGCGCCAACCTCCGGCGCGCCCAGGTCACGGTGGTGGACTTCCGGAGCGCGGACCTCACGGGGGCCGATCTCACCGGCGCGGACCTGAGAGAGTCCCTGGGCGCGGGTGCCACTCTCGAGCGCGCGAGCCTCGAAAGCGCCGAGCTCTTCGGCTGCCGTTTGAGCAGCGTCAATCTCCGGGGAGCGAAAGGGATCAGCGCCCGCCAGCTCGAAGAAGCGATCCTCGACGAGCTGACCCTTCTCCCGGACGGCTTCGCATCCGGGAGCCCGGAGCCCGGACTCGCGTCTCTCTGCCGCGCCCTCGAGTCGATGAAGGCCCGTGCCACGGGCGCGATGGTGCCCGAGAACGAGGTCTTCTCGTATCATGCGCTCCTCGGACAGCTCGAATCGCGGGGCGTCGCCGTCGAGAGCGCCCGCATCGCCGAAGCCGACCTCGGGAGCGCCATCCTCTCGTGGGAGCCAACCCCCGGCGGAGAAGCGTTCGAGGTATCCCCTCTCCGCGGAGTGAATGCCGGGATCTTCAAGCGAAGGATCGATTCCCTTCTCGAAGACCTGCGGCGCAAGCCCCGATCATAGGCCCGCCGAGTCAGTAGCCCGCGCTCTCTTCGCCAACTCCACCATTCGCGCCACGTCGGCGAGAAGCTCCTTCGCGTCGTAGACGATTCCATCCTTGATGGTGTACTTCACGCCGCCGACCCTCTCCGTCTCCCCCGTCTCGTCGTTGAGCCGCTCCGCACCCGTGCCATAGAGCACTTTCAGGTTTTGGATGGGGTTCTCATCGACGACGACGAGGTCGGCGAGAAGGCCGGGCCGAACGACGCCGAACTCGATGGGCTTCCCTTTCGGCTCGAAGAGGCCCTCGGCCCCGTGAAGCGTCGCTCCCCGGAAGATCTCGAGAGGATGGAACCCCGCCTCCTGCAGGAGCTCCATCTCCTCGATGTTCGCGAAGCCCCAGAGGTTGTAGATGAAGGCGGCGTCGTCGCTCACCGTCACGCGGCCTCCGCGATCCTTGTAGTCGTCGAGAAACTGCATCCAGACGCGGTAGAAGTTCCGCCAGGCGACCTCCTCCCACGTCGTCCAGTAGTACCAGTACGAGCCGTGATTCTTTCGGCTCGGCCGATAGAAATCCCAGAGCGAGGGAAGCGTGTATTTCTCGTGGTAGTCCGAGTTCCTCCTTCGCATCACGTCTCTTCCCGCGAGGTAGGCGGTCATCGTCGGATCGAGGATGGTGCGGTGCTCGAGGAACTCGTCGAGAAGAGCGTTCCACTCCTTGCTCCCCGGCGGGTGGATCTTGTCCCACTGCATCGCCACCTGAGAGAAGCGATCCTGCTCGTTGTTGTAGTTCGCGCTCGGAGGCCAGGGTTGGACGTCGCGGTCGTCGTACAGGGACTCGAAGATCCCGTAGAAATGCGTCACCGTGCCGAGCCCGAGGCGCGCGGCGTCGATGGCATTCATCTGCGCGACCCCGTTCTGGGAGAGATGGGCGGTCGAGCCGAGGCCGTGGGCCTTCGCTTCCTCGAGGAGCGCCTTCATGACCTCCGGCGGATGGGCGTCGAGCTTCAGCCCGTCGATCCCCTTCGCGGCCGCGTAGCGCACCCACTCTCGCGCTTTCTCGGGAGTGGTGATGGCTCCGCCCTTCCAGTCCTCGCCCTGACCCGGGCGGTGGTAGGCGAAAAGCCGCGGAGCGACGATCTCGTTCCGGGCGCTCCGCTCCCGCTCGGAGAGACTGAATGCCATAGACGCGATCGGGACGCCGCGTATCGTGGTGACGCCATGCGCAAGGAAGAGCTTGTAGGTGTACTCGGCCTCGGGCGCCTTGGGCGCCGCCCCCACGTGTGCGTGGAGGTTGACGAAGCCGGGAAGGACGTACGAGCGCGAGGCGTCGATCTCCTTGGTCGCACCGGTCGGGCGCTCCTTCTCGTCGATGGGCACGTGGGGAACGCCGACGTTCTTCACCTCCACGATCCGGTTCTTCTCGATCACGATGTCGACCGGACCGCGGGGCATGGCGCCGGTTCCGTCGATGAGAGTCGCGCCTCGAAGGATCAGGCGGTCGAAGGGGCCCTCACCCTGGTTTTCCCGCGGAGGCGCGGGCTTGAGGTCTTCCTGGGTGTTGCCGATGCCGGCGAGCATCGAAATGAAAGATGCCACGACAAACGACTTCCTCATGATTGCCTCCCGGCGGCTATCATAGTCCAGAGTTACGGAAACGACTCGAGGAGCCTGGCGATTTCGGGAGCCGCGTCGGGTCGAAGCGTGACGACGCGATCGAGAGCGGCCCGCGCCTCGGTTCGCCGGTCCGCGCGCAGGAGCTCGCGGCCGAGCAGGAACAGCGCTCGTGCGTACTCCGGGTGAGCCTCGATCGCGAGCTGGAGCTCCGCGATCGCCTCTTCGCGGCGTCCCGTGCGCGCGAGTTCGAGACCTTGCGCGAGGTGGGCTTCGGCGCGTTTGATCGCGTCGAAGAGCTGGAGCTCGTTGGCCGCCTCCTCGGTCCGGCCCCGGCGCTGGAGTGAGCGGGCGAGAAGGTAACGCGCGGATGGGTGATCCGGCTCGACCGCGAGCACTTCACGGAGAAGAGGCTCCACGTCTTTCCCCAGTTCGAAGCGGATCTCCGCAAGGAGGTGTCGGGCGGCGACGGAAGGCGCGAACTCCCGGAAGTCCAGCGGAGCTCTGGCCGGTGGCGGCGAAAGCTCGATCGCACGTTCGGCGGATTTCTCGGCGAAATCGAGGCGAAGAAGTCCTCGCTGGACTGCGGCGAGATAGTAATGAGCAAGCGCGGAGCGACCGTTCTTCGCAACCGCGGTCTCGAGCTCACGCGCGGCCGCGTCGAAACGGCGCAGCTCGAAGAGGATCGCGCCCAAGGTGACCCGAAGGCCGTCCTGCTCGGGCGCGAGCTCGAGGGCCCGCTCAAGAGCTCGCGCCGCCTGGGGTAACGCCCCCGAAGCCGCCTCCAGTTGCGCGAGAAAGGCAAGCTCCAGAGCGCGCGGGTCAGTCCGCGTGCGGTTCTCGAGGAGTCGTATGGCTTCCTCGATACGGCCGCTCTCCGCCAGGGCTCGCGCCCGGTCGAGTGTGTCCTCCTGAAGAAAGAGGAGCACGAGCACGGCCGCGCGGGTTAGCTTCATTCCAGGGCATGCTACATGAGTTTTCAATCCAACGCGTTGAATCTCAGATCTGAGATCTCATATGGCGGAACCTTCTGCAAATAAACGCGATAGGCCGCAAGACATCCAAATGAGGGGCGCGATGCACCAAAATTCCGGATCGGCGGGCCCCCGGAAGTCCGAGCATTTCGCTGCTACAACCGAAAGAGAGCATAGATTTATTGTGATTTTTGCCTTGTTGTCAATCTAAATCGTGGATTGACGCCATTCTGCTTCTTGGCACCGGGCTTGCTCACAAGAAGACAGCGTCCTGTCCGATGTCCGTTCATTGGTTAAGGGGGACTTTATGCAAATGAGGCGAATATTTTTGCTGGCGGCGTTGCTGCTGGCGGTTGCCGGCTCGGTGCTGGCGCAAACTCAGACCGGTACCATCACCGGGGTCGTGACCGACGAGCAAGGGGCGGTGATGCCCGGAGTCACCGTGAGTATCCAGAGCCCTGCGCTCATCGGAGGAACCAGGACCGCGGTCACCAATTCGACCGGAAGCTACCTGTTCTCGCAACTGCCGCCCGGGCTGTACTCCGTGGTCTTCCAGCTCTCCGGGTTCAGCACCATCCGCATGGAGGAGATCGACGTCCGCGTCGCCTTCGTGAGCACCGTCAACGCACGGATGCAGGTGGCGGGCGTCGAGGAAACGGTCACGGTGACGGGCGAGTCGCCGGTCGTCGACGTCAAATCCTCCGTAACCGCGACCAATATCGACAAGGAACTGTTCGAGACCGTTCCCAGCGGGAACAATCCCTTCGTCATGGCGGGCATGGTCCCCGGTATGGTGACGGGCCGGCTCGACGTCGGAGGCAACGAAGGCGCGCAGCAGTACAACCTCGAGATGTTCGGGTCCGACCCCGGACAAAAAACGTTCTCCGTCGACGGGCTCAAGGTGAACTGGCCGGGAGGCTCGGGCGGATTCACCATGCAGTATTACGACTTCGCCATGTACGAGGAGTACAACTTCCAGAACGCGAGTCAGTCCGCGGAAGTGGATGTGCCCGGCGTCTACATGAACATGGTGACGAAGTCGGGAGGAAACGAGTTCTCGAGCGACAACACGTTCTATTTCGAGAACGACGGCCTTCAAGGCAACAACATCGACGAAGAGCTCGAGGCCCAGAACATTCAGCAGGGAAACCCAATCGACATCGCATATGACTGGAACTCCACCCTCGGCGGCCCCATCGTTCAGGACAAAGCGTGGTTCTTCGGCTCCGTTCGCTGGTGGCGGCTCGATCAGTTCCAGACGGGCGCGACGAACCCCGACGGAAGCCCGGCCATCGACGACAACCGCATCCGCAACTTCATGGGCAAGGTGACGTACCAGCCAGCCACTCTGGACAAGATCTCTTTCATGGCCCAGGGGAACCACAAGCAGCGATTCCACCGCCGCGATCCCCCGTATCTCTTCGTCGAGGACCAAGCCACGCGTTTCCAGGATCAGTGGGCCTACAACGCCATCGGCCAGTACAGCCGGGTCGTGGGTCAAACGGGCCTCTTCGACATTCGCTTCGGCCGGATGTGGGGGGAGACGCCATACGGCTATCAGGAGGGCGTTGGTCCCGACGACATCAGCATCGCCGACACCGTACGCTTCACCATCGTCAATTCGCAGTTCACCGAGTACTTCAATCCCAACAGCCGGAATCAGTTCAACGTCTCCTACAGCCTGTTCAAGGACTGGTTCAACGGGAACCACGACCTGAAGGTCGGTCTGCAGATGAGCTGGGAGCGGATGTTCCAGGAGAGCCGACGGCTGCAGGATCACCGTCTCGAGCTCGCAAGCGGTGTACCGTCTTTCGCGGTGATCGGGAACACTCCGGTTACTGAAGAGGAGCTGACGCGCACGTGGGCGCTCTACCTCCAGGACAACTGGACCATCGGGCAGAGGCTGACCCTCAACCTCGGGGTGAGGGTCGACAGCATCAACGGCATCGTTCCCGAGCAGTCCAGCCCCGCCGGCACCTGGATCGGCGAGCGCACACAGGCGCGCATCGACGGGCTTCCGAGCTGGACCAACGTGGCGCCGCGGCTCGGATTCTCTTACGACCTTCGAGGGGATGGCCGGACCGCGATAAAAGGTAGTTACGGTCGATATTATGTGCAGACCGGAACTCTCATCGCGGAGAACCTCAACCGCAACGGAGTTTCCGAGGTTCGCGCCACCTGGCGCGACCTCGACGGCAACCTGCGGATCACGCCCGGCCCCTGCGGCAACATCACCTGCAGCGCGGAGCTGGGCACGATCCCCGCCTTCTCCACCAGCAACCGGACTTACGACGGAAACGCCAAGCGGCCGTTCGACGACGAGTTCAGCGTCGGTGTAGATCACAGTCTGACGAACGACCTTGGCGTGAGCGCCACTTACCACCATCGCCGCCACCCTTACGGGCTCGGGATCATCAACCTGGCTCGACCCTCCACCGCTTACACCCCCGTCGATCGCCAGTTCACCAATCCGTCCGGCCAGGTGGAGACGGTCACGGTCTACAGTCTCAACGCCGCGCTCCTGAGGGTGTCGCAGACCTCGATCACCAGCAGTGAGGTTTTGAACAGCAGCTATGACGGCGTCAACATCACGGTGAACAAGAGGTACCGCGACCGCTGGCAGCTTCTCGGCGGGGTCGCGTTCTCGAACAACAAGGGCTTCTACCACGACGGCATCTTGACGACCGGCAACGGCTTCGATCTCAACAACCCGAACAGCTACGTGGGCCGGGAGGATTCATCAATCTTTACCGACGTTCCTTTCCAGCTCAACCTGGCGGGAAGCTACCTGTTCCCGAAGGACGTCCTCGTCGCCTTCAAGTACACGGCTCGCTCCGGAATTCCGCTTCTTCGGCAGCTGTCCGTGCGCGGTCTCACCCAGACCGAGACGGTGTACGTCGCCCCACGAGGGGAAGATCGAACCGAGTTCGTGGGCGCATTCCTGGATCTCAGGTTATCCAAGCGCTTCGCAATCTCCGAGAGGGCGAGGTTCGAGGCGAACATCGACCTGTTCAACCTTCTCAACTCCAACAGCATCCTGGATCAGAACGCCTCCGTGGGTGTGAGCACCGGACCGACGGTTGCCTCCTTGAGCACCACATGGGGACGTCCTTCGCTCCTGCTGACTCCGCGCATCATCCGTTTCGGCGTCAGGCTTTCGTTCTAACCGAGAGAGCGATTCGAAGGGGGGACCGACATTCGTCGGCCCCCCCTCATCGGGGGAAGCCTGCCATGGCGCAGCCGAAGAAGCTCACGCTCAAGACCCTGCGAGAGCAAGTGTACGACTTCTTGCGAGAGAGCCTGAACCGGGGCAGCCTTATTCCCGGCGCCACCGTGGATCTGGCGAAGCTCAGCGAGAAGCTCGGGGTCAGCAAGACGCCGCTTCGCTTCGCGCTCCTCCAGCTCGAGAACGAGGGGTTCGTGACCATCCTCCCCCGGCGGGGGTGCGTCGTGAACGGGCTGACACTGGAGGAGATCCGGGGCGTCTATCAGATCATCGGCTCTCTCGAGTCTTCCGTGGTGCGCACGGAGTTCCGGAAGATCACGCCCGCGGTCGTCGGCCGCCTTCGGCGTTTCAACCGACTCGCGCGAACCGCGATCGTCGAGGACGACTTCGACCGCTACTATGCGTTCAACCTCGATTTCCACGAGCAGTACCTCGAGCTCTCGTCGAACGAGAGGCTGAAACGGACGGTTTCCATCCTCAAGCATCGTCTTTACGACTTCCCTCGCAAGGATCGATTCGTCAAGGAGTGGGAGCTCCGGTCGACGGACGAGCATGAGAAGTTCGTCGAGCTCCTCGAGGCGGGACAGGCGAGAGACGCGGCGGACTATATCCGCGACGTTCACTGGGACTTCGACGTCCAGAGGCCGTACGTCGAGCAGTACTACGCAGAGCCCGAGACCGTCGTCTTGGGGTGAACCCTCTCGGCCTTCTCGCCGTCGCCGTCGCCGTCGCGGGCGCATCCGAGCCTCCGTTTCGACTCGCACCGGCCTTCGTCTCGTTTGTGAACGTTCCGAGTCCTCGGGGAGAGACCGCCATCACGCACATGGTCGGAGCCGGGGTCTGCGTCCTCGATTACGACGGCGACGGTATCTGGGATCTCTTCTTTCCCGGGAGCCGGCTCTTCCGGGGAAAGGGAACTCTCGCGTTCGAGGACGTCACGGAGAGCGCTGGAATCGACGGCGGCGGATGGTCGTTCGGCTGTGCCGTCGGCGACGTCGATAACGACGGTGACAGCGACCTGTACCTGACTCGCCTCGGCCGGAACGCTTTGTTTCGAAACCGCGGCGACGGCACCTTCGCCAAGCTCGAAGCGGGAGTCGAGCACGACTCCTGGAGCACCGGGGCCGCCTTCGGCGATCTCGACGTGGACGGCCTCCTCGATCTCTACGTCTGCTCCTACATCGACTTCGCCCGCGTTGACCTCCGCGCACGGTGCAGCTACTTCGGCATCGAAGTCTTCTGCGGCCCGAACGGCCTTCCCGGGGCGCGCGACGCGCTCTTTCGCAACGAGGACGGGGCTCATTTCGCGGACATGAGCTCCGCGATCGCAGAACGGCCCGAGGGGCGCGGTTTCAGCGTTCTCCTCGTGGACCTCGACTCCGATCGGCTCCCCGAGATCCGCGTCGCGAACGACGCGAGCATGCAGTTCCTGTTCAAGAACCTGGGAGGCTTCCGCTTCGAGGACGTTTCCCTTCTGTCCGGTGCGGGATACAGCGCCCTCGGCATGGAGCAGTCGGGCATGGGCTCGGCGTCGGCCGACTACGACGCCGACGGCGACTTCGACCTCTACGTCACGAATTTCCAGCGGGACTACAACACTCTCTTCCGGAACGACGGCAATCTCTCCTTCCAGGACGTGACCACAGCCTCCGGCCTCGCGCTGCCGACGCTCTCGCGCCTCGGCTGGGGTACGGCGTTCCTCGACGTCGGCAACGACGGAGTCCTCGACCTGTTCGTCGCGAACGGCCACATCTATCCGGAGCTCGAGAAGCACCGGGAGGTCGGTGAGCCGTACCGCCAGCCCGTGCAGCTCTTTCTCGGCGACGGCGCGGGCGGATTCCATGAGACGGAGCCCATCAAGGATCCGCCTCCCCGGCTGGGACGCGGGATCGCCGTCGCCGATCTGGACGGAAGCGGAACGCTCGACGTCGTGGTCACGAACCTCGGCGGGGCTCCCGACCTGTACCGCGGCCAGGGCGATGCCGGGAGGTGGATTCGGCTTCGACTGGTGGGAGCTTCGAGCAACCGTGACGGCCTGGGAGCGGTCGTCCAGCTGGGGCGGCAGCGACGCGAGGTCCGTCTCTCCGATGGTTTTCTCGGGAGCAACGAGTCCGTCGTGCACTTCGGCCTCGGCGACCAGGACTCGGCGCCGGAGGTCGAAGTGCGGTGGCCCTCCGGCACGGTCGACGTCTGCTCGTCTCTTCCGGTGCTTCAGACCCATGTGATAAAGGAAGGTCTGGGTTGTCTTTCAGGAGGTCTTGACCATGAATCGCCGAAGAGAGTTCTTGAAGGCTTCAGGTGCAGCAGCACTTTCCGGAACGGCTTTGCCCGCGGCGGCGCAGGCGCCCTCGGGCCAGTCGGCGGGAATGCTGGCGAAGAGTCGTCACCATCCTCAGGCGGCGACGTTCGACCGCCTTCCCCTCGAATGGCACCAGGCGACGGTCAAGAGGTTCCAGGAGAAGCTTCTCGCACAGCGGATCGACGGCGTCCTCGTCACCGATCCGTGGAACATCATCTATCTCACCGGGCTCTTCCATACGACGACCGAGAGGCCGTTCGCCTGTTTCATCCCCGCCCGAGAGCTCGCGGTGTACTGGCTCTACCCCGGCCTCGACAAGGCCCTCGTCGAAGGGTGGTGGTTCACGGGAGGCGACTACTACTACGACTTCCCCCACGCGGATGGCGGCTACCCCGATCAGGGCAAGGTCAAAGCGGGGCCTCCCGTCGATCTCGTCGAATGGCAGCTTCGCGCGGTGGAGAGGCGCGGGTTCGGCGACAAGACCATCGGGCTCTCGGAATCCCCTTCCGCGAAGAAGCTGGAGCGCATGAAGGCTATCCTCCCCAAGGCTCGATTCGAGGAGGTCGGCGACAACCTGGTAAAGATGCGGCGCGTGAAAACTCCCGAGGAGCTCGCCCTTTCCCAGAGGGCCTACGACTATTTCAGCCAGATCCACGCCTGGACCCGCGATTACATCCTCCAGCACGGAACGGATCTCACGGACTACAAGATCGCGAAAGCCGCCGAGGAGTACGGGACGGATCTGGTCCTGAAGGACATCAAGCGCGACGGCCACCCCCACACCGCCGTCGGGATCTCCATCGGCATCGGCTGCCGCACCGGTGTGGGAACGGCGTATCCCCACCCGAACCAGTTCCATCACAACCGCGTCAAGAAGGGAGACTCTCTGCAGGTAGCGGGAGTCGTCAAAATCGGGGGCTGCGGCGGCGAGCTCTACTGCCCGTACCAGGTAGCCCCGTGGAAACCGGAGTGGGAGAAGACCTGGGAGGTGATGGCCGAGGGCTCGCGGATGCAGATCGCGCTCTCCAAGGCGGGAGCGCGTTGTCAGGAGATCGCGAAGGCAATCCACGAGATGCAGCTTCAAAACGGAATGCAGGAGCTGCTCTACCAGAGGGTCGGCCACGGCGAGGGAATGGAGGGACACCAGGAGCCCTACATCGCTCTCGGCGACGACACGATTCTCGAGGAGAGGATGACGTTCTCGATGGAGCCGGGCCTCTTTCATCCCGAGGACGGCTACGGTTACAACCCATCGGACAACGTGGTGGTGGGAAAAGAAACGGGCTGGGTCCAGGGGAGCGTGCCGAATCTCACGAAGGAATGGGCGCTTCTGAATCTCTAATCTCATTGGGAGAGGCCAAGGGCGAGTAGGTTCGCGAGGATACGGCAGGATTCGCCCTCGTGCGCAACGAAAGCATCGGCGGGGTCGTCTCCATGATCCTCGGGATCGCCTCCTTCGCCGCCGCCGATGTCATCGGCAAATGGGAAGTGAACGACTACTCCCGATGGCCCTTCAGGGGGTGATCGGGGTTCTGGGAGCGCTCGAGGGGTGGAAGACGATGAGCAGGTTCGATCTCCCTCTCACGTCCGCGATGGGAGTCTTCGCTCTCGGAGGCCAGCTCGGGGTGACGGCGGCCTTCCAGCGTGCGCCGGCCGGAGTCGTGGCGCCCCTCGAGTACACCGCTTTGGTGTGGGCGACGTTCTACGGGCTCGTCATCTTCGGCGACTTCCCGCGGCTCGGGGTCTGGGCCGGGGTCGCGATCATCGTCGGCGCGGGCCTCTACACCATCGCGAGGGAGCGGGTTACTCCGTGAGCCAGTCCTCGATGAGCCGTCTCGCGATGGAAATCGTCGAAGGGAGCGCAACCCCGTCCCCCGCCTGGATCTGCTCCCGGGTGAACCAGCGGGTATCCGGGCGCCTCCAGGCTTCTTCGAGCTTCTCCGGGCTCGAACGAAGGCTCGACGCTCGGTCGAGCTCGAGTCCGGCGAGGTAGTTGGGCCGCTTCACCGCCGCAGGAGCGGGTAGAACTGCGTGAAGACGTTATCGGTCGCGCCGTGCTCGCGGTGGCAGTCGTAGCACTGTGACTTCGCGAAAGGAGCGGCCGCTCTCTGCATCGCCGAGCCGCCCCGCGTGAAGGAGACGTAGCCCCAGCCTTCGGGGAAGCGCTCCTTGTCCTTGATGGCCGCCGAGAATCCGGTGAGGCGGTCGGAGAACCAGCCACCGGTCAGCCCGGACTTCGGCTCCTTCGTGCCCGCGCTGTAGACCTCCATCGCAAGGATCGTCTTCTCCGGAAAGACGCCCGTCTTGATGAACTGATCGTACGCCTCGGGCTGGATGTAGACGTTGTGGAAGCTCCCCGGCCCCTCCGGGCTCGCGCCCTCACCCTCGTAGCGAAGGCCAAGGGACGTTCCGACGAACACCCACGTCCGATAGCCTTCCGGAGGAACCACGTTTCCCGCGCCGTCGTACGCGGGAACCGTCATCTTTCCGGGACCTGCCGCACCAAGCCCCAGAGCGACGAGGGCGCAGACGCAAAGCCAAACCCATCGATGTCGCATGCGATCAAGATATGTCGGGGTGGCTCGCGTGCGCAATCGCGGACGCCTCGGGTCCCGAAACGCCCCGGCCGACGATTCCGGCGGCCGAGAGCACGACGTGGCACGGGTACATCATGTACGCGTTGCCCACCATCCTTCCGACGAGAAGCGCCGCCACCGCCGCCACGGCGCCCACCAGGTCCAGGATGTGGATTCCGACGTAAAGAACGGCAACGATGGTCGCGACCTCGACGGCGGTGGAAAGCGTCACCGATTTCGTCGCCCGTCCCAAGACGAGAATCGCGCGCTGGTAAGCGAGCTGCATCGCGAAGAACGGGATCGTGCAGAAGATCTGGAGCGGGAGCACCGAGAACGCCGCGAGCTCGGGGCTCAGGCCCGAGACGTCCCGGAACCAGATATCGGCAAGAGGAGTGAAGGCGATGAGCGCGAGCCCGGCCGTCGCCGCGACCCCGGCAACGACGGCGAACGTCGACACACGGCGGAAGTTCTCGCGGGTGCCGTCGAGAAGAGCGATTGCCGCCTCCTGATACGAGAGCCCGATGCTCCGGAAGAGGAACGTGAGAGAGGTGATGACCGGAAGGACGGCGAGGGAGTCGATGGCCCGGCGGCTTCCTCCGAGAAAAAACGTCATCGTCGGCTGCACACCGAGGGCGATGACCGAAGTGAGCGCGAGCGGAAAGTAAAACTCCGCGATCCGGCCGAAAGTGAGCGCTTCTACGGATCTCGATGTCTTCGTGATCCTCTCCTTCACCCCCCAGGCCATGAAGCGCGTCGCCATCGCCTCGACCACCACGCCCGCGGAAAGTGCCCCCGCGCCAACGAGTGCACCGGGAAGCCCGAACGTACGGAAGAGCACTACCGCGGCCCCGGCCATTGCCAGAACGCGAACGACGGTCCCCAGGGCCACGCGCCTCGTGAGGTGCTGCCGGATCATGATTCCCTGATAGAACCGCCGATAGCCGATGGCCGCCGGCCAGGGAACCAGGAACAGAAGGGCCCGATGGGTGAGCACGGCAATGGAGTCGGGAAGCCCGATGAGGTCCTTCGCGATCCAGTCGAAGATCGGCGGCAGCAGACCGAGCAGGATGACGACGGTGACCGCGAGATTGAGACCGAAGCTGAAGTTCCTGAGCCGGCGATAGGAGTCGATGTCCTTCACCAGGGCGGTCGAGGCGCTCAAGATCATGATGATGGGCGCCTCCGCCAGAGTCGCGAAGGAGAACGCGACGCCGTAGGCCGCGAGGTTCTCGATGGGATCGGCGAGCCTCGCGATGACGGCGGCGAGGAACGGTCCCTCGACGGACATCATGAGCCAGGTGGCGGCGAGCGGGACCCAGAGGCGGAAGATCCGCGCGTTGGTCAGGAGCGCGCGGTCTGCCATTGATGAGGAGAGAGAACGAAGGACCGGGCGAGCCCGTCGGCGACGGCGAGCCCATCGAGGGTGGGGCGGAGGAAAGAGCCCTGCCTGGTCAGGAGGCCGTCTTCGAGACTTCTCTCGATGAGGATGCGATTCGACTCGACGAGGTCGACTCCGAAACGCGTCGCGATCTCCTCCAGATCGACGCCCTCGCGAGTGCGCAGCCGCAGCATCAGGGTTTCGAGCAAAAGGTCGCGGTCGTCCAGCTCTTCCTTTCCGGCGGTCGGGACTTTCCCTTCGAGAAGTCGGCGCTCCCAGGCGAAGAACGATCGCTCGTTCCAGCTCCGCGCGCGGCCGTCGAAGGAATGGGCAGAGGGCCCGAGCCCGAGGTAGGGCTGGTGCCGCCAGTATTTCTGATTGTGCCGCGAGCGGTGCTCGGGAGCCCTCGCGAAGTTCGAGACTTCGTAGGCTTCGTAGCCGGCGCTCTCGAGAACCTCGTGGGTGAGGCGGAAGAAGCTCCCCTGCCCTTCGTCGGAAACCTCCTCGAGGCGTCCCGCGCGTGTGTGCCGTCCGAACACAGTGTTTTCATGCACGGTGAGCTGGTAGCAGGAAAGGTGGTCGGGCGAGAGAGCGACCGCGTCTTCCAGGTCTTTCCGCAGTCGCGCTTCGGTTTCCCCGGGAATGCCGTAGATGAGATCGATCGAGACGGTATCGAAGCCGGCCTCGCGGGCGAGGGCTACGGCACGGGCTGCCTCGTCCCGCGTGTGGCGGCGTCCGAAAAAAAGGAGCGACTCCGGGTCGAGCGATTGGATTCCGAGGCTCAACGTCGACACGCGCGCCTCGCGGAATCCCACGAGCGCGTCCTCGTTCACGTCCTCGGGGTTGGCTTCGACGAACACGCGGCAGTCGGGCGACAACCATCCCCGGGAAGAGAGCTCCTCGCCAATCCTCGCGAGGGTCGGAGCGGGAAGGAGGCTCGGAGTCCCGCCCCCGAAGTAGAGAGTGTCGAACTTCCCGCCCCAACAGAGCGCGATCTCCGTCAGGAGAAGCTCGGCGTAGCGGGAGCGGCGCTTCTCGGACGCGACGTTCACCGCGAAGTCGCAGTAGGGACAGAGGGCTCGACAAAACGGGACGTGTACGTAGAGCCCGGCCTCAGGACTCATCCGACTTCAGGACCGCGATGAAGGCGGCCTGAGGGATCTCGACCGCGCCCACCATCTTCATCCGCTTCTTGCCTTCCTTCTGCTTTTCGAGGAGCTTCCGCTTGCGCGTGATGTCCCCTCCGTAGCACTTGGCGGTCACGTCCTTGCGGAACGGGTTGATGGTGGTGCGGGCGATGATCTTGGCACCGATGGCACCCTGGATGGCGATGCGGAACTGCTGCCGGGGGATGGTCTCGGCGAGCTTTTCGCAATAGTGCATCGCACGGGTTCGGGCCTTGTCCTCGTGCACCAACTGGGAGAGCGCGTCCACCTTCTCGCCGTTCACCAGGATGTCCACCTTGGCGATCTTCGTCTCGCGGTAGTCGAGGAGCTCGTAGTCGAACGAGCCGTAGCCCTGGGTGAGGGTTTTGAGCCGATCGTAGAAGTCGAACAGGACCTCGGCGAGAGGAAGCTCGGCGGTGAGCTCCACCCTCCCCTGCGCGAGGTAGTGAAACAGAGACTTCTCGCCCCGCCGCTCCCGGCAGAGATCCATGATCGGCCCGAGGTATCGCTCCGGCATCATGATCGAGGCCTTGATGAAGGGCTCCTCGGCCTTCGAGATGCGCGAGGGGTCCGGGTACAGGCTCGGGTTGTCGACGAGCAGGACTTCACCGGTCTCGAGCGTGACGCGATAGCGGACGGACGGAGCGGAGAGGAGGAGCGAAAGGCCGTACTCGCGCTCGAGGCGCTCCTGGACCACGTCGAGGTGGAGGAGACCGAGAAAGCCGCAACGGAATCCGAATCCCAGGGCTGACGAAGAGTCCTTTTCGTAGGTGATCGCCGGGTCGTTGAGCGCGAGCTTCTCGAGAGCTTTGGCCAGGTCCTCGTAGTCGTCCGTCGAGATGGGATACATCGAGGAGAAGACCACCGGCTTCGCCTCCTTGTATCCGGGAAGCGGCTCGGACGCCGGGCGCTCGGCGTCGGTGATGGTGTCGCCCATCGCGATATCTCGGATCGCCTTGATGTTGGCGATGACGTAGCCGACGGTGCCCGCGACCAGCTCCTTGGTCTTCACCCGCTTGAGCTGGAGGAGGCCGACTTCCTCCACCTCGTACTCCTTGTCGGTGTGCATCAGGCGGATGTGCTGGCCAGGCGCGATCCTCCCGTCCTTCACCCGGACGAGCACGACGACCCCGCGATAAGAGTCGTACTGCGCGTCGAAGATGAGTGCCTTGAGGGGAGTTTCCTGATCTCCGGAGGGAGGAGGAAGCTTCGCGACGATGGCCTCCAGGAGCTCGTCGATCCCGGTTCCGAGCTTCGCCGAGACGGGAACGGCCTCGAACGGGTCGAGCCCGAGGTCGGAGTCGATCTCCTCCCGGATCCGGTCGATGTCGGCGGCGGGGAGATCGATCTTGTTGATGACGGGGAGAAGCGTGAGGTTGTATTCCATCGCCACGTAGAGGTTCGCGAGCGTCTGGGCTTCGACGCCCTGGGAGGCGTCGACGAGGATGAGGGCCCCGTCGCAGGACATGAGCGAGCGCCGCACCTCGTGGGAGAAGTCCACGTGCCCCGGGGTGTCGATGAGGTTCAACTGGTACTGCTTTCCGTCCTTGGCGTTGTACAGGAGGCTCACGGAGTTGCTCTTGATGGTGATCCCGCGCTCCCGCTCGATGTCCATCGAGTCGAGGATCTGATCGCGGAACTCGCGGTCGGCGACCGCCCCGCACTTCTGGATGAGCCGATCGGCGAGAGTCGACTTCCCGTGATCGATGTGGGCGATGATGCAGAAATTGCGGACGAGCTCGGACGACATATGGGCGACTGGAGCTAAACGGACTAGTTTAGCACAGCGAGATCGCGTATAAACCGCGGGCTAGGAGGTATCCATGGAGAAAGTGCTCGGGAAGTTCACGCCGCAGATCTACGCACTCTTACGAATCGTCGCCGGCCTGTTGTTCGCGCAGCACGGGGCCCAGAAGCTCTTCGGTGCGCTCGGAGGGGAGGCGGTCGAGCTTGCCAGCCGGGCGGGGCTCGCGGGGGTCATCGAGCTCGTGGGCGGTCTTCTGATCGCAACCGGCCTCTTCGGGAGCCTCGCGGCCTTCATCGCCAGCGGCGAGATGGCGGCAGCGTACTTCATTGCCCATGCGGGCAGCGGACTCTTCCCCATCCAGAACCGGGGGGAGCTCGCGGTGCTCTACTGCTTCCTCTTCCTCTATATAGCGGCCGTTGGCTCCGGAATCTGGAGCATCGACGCCATGCGACGCAAGGGCAAATAAAAAAGAGGCCGGCGCGCCGTCCTTCTTTCGGCGCGCCGGCCGCTTCCGTCCATCAGGGAGCAAACGCCGTGCCGACGCGATGACCTCTAAGTTGTTGATTCTTCGAGCTCCTCTCTCCTCTTTCTGAGCGATTTCGCCGAATCACTGTGGGATTCGACGCTTCAGCGTGTTGAGGGGAGCGCGCCCCAGGCATCCGGTCCGAAACCTCGCAGATTGCAATGCCCCTCTGCGAACGAGGTCGAGGACTATTCCGGGATCTCGTTCTCTCCAAACCGGTTGTCGTAAGAGCCTCCGTCCCGCCACTCCGGCACAGCCGTTGCAGTGAGAACGTGTGAGGTTTTCCTTCCCATGATGACCATCTCCCGTCAGTTGCGTCGAGCGCTCGTGAGCTTCACTCTCATCACCGCGGCCGCGTCAATCGCGGCGGCCGCCGAGATGGCGGACCCGGGGCGGCAAAGCGACATGTTCAAGCGCATCTTCTCATATGACAAAGACCTGCGCGGGAGCAAGAAGATCGTCGTCATCGTCGTCGGGGAGGCCCGGAAGGGCCCGGAAGTGGACAAGGTCGCGGCGGTGTTCCGTGAGAAAGGGCTCTTCCCGGCGGTGGTTACCGTTTCCGACCTCAACGACGACCTCACGGCGACGTTGACCCCCCAGTCCACGGTGATCTACGTGATGCCCGGAATCGCCTACGACGTGGTCCGGGAATTCGCGGCAAAGAAGGGATTCCTCTCCATCTCGGGCGCCCGCTCCCTCGCAGAAGAGGGGCACGTCGCGGTGAGCGTCGACGTGAAAGGCGGAAAGCCCGAGATCGTGGTCAACATCGCCCGCCTGGAGTCCGAACGACACGAGCTCTCCTCCGAGCTCCTGAACCTCGCCCGCGTCATCCGCTGACTCGACCGTATTCTACTTCCGAGCCCGGGGAGTGAGCTTCGTTTCCCGGCGCTCGCCGCTTCGCATGTAGACGACCAAGACCGGCTCTCCGATCTTCACGACGTCGAGGGCGAACGTGTAGTCGTAGATGTTGCCGATCTTCCTGCCCGCGAACTCGACGATGACGTCCCCCCCTTGAAGCCCGGCCTCCTCCGCCGGGCCGCCCTCGATGACTCCGCTCAGGAGGAGGCCCTCGACCTGGGTCGCGTAGTCGGGGATGGTGCCGGTGAAGACGCGCACCGTGTCGCGGCTCCCTCCTGAAGTCGGCGTGCGCGCGACCTTGACGAACTCCGGCTTCTGCTCGAGGCTCGCGATCTTCTGCGTGAGGAGAGACCCGAGCTCGACGATTCTCCCCAGGTCTTCGTAATTGATGAGCTCGGCTCGGTCCGCCGGACGATGGTATTCCCGGTGGCTTCCCGTGAAGAAGTTGAGGCTCGGGACTGCGGCCTGGTTGAAGCTCGTAACGTCGGTCGGGAGGTAAGGGTCCTCGCTCAACTGGACGTCGAACCCGACGACGACGTTCGCCTGTTCCACGAGGCGAGGCCATAGGGAGCTCGTTCCCGTCGCCTGGAGAACGAGCTTGTTGTCGCGCATCCTCCCCACCATGTCGAAGTTCACGTAGGCGGCGATGTCCTCCGTGCGGATCGCGTTCCCCCGCACGAACTCCGCCGAGCCGAGAAGGCCAAGCTCCTCTCCCGCCCAGAAGGCGAACGCGAGCGGCGCTCTTCGCTCCCGACTTTGCTCCTTCTCGGCGATGGCGAGGACAGCGGCCACTCCCGAGGCGTTGTCGTCAGCGCCGTGGTGGATCTGGCCCGCCTCGTCCTTACCCGCGAGCGAGTTTCCGTCTTTTCCGCGCCCGAGGTGATCGTAGTGGGCGCCGAGAAGGATGGTCGCATTCCCGAGCGGCCCCGCGACCGTCGCGGGGAGATAGCCCACGACGTTCTCCGCCTTTCGCGTTTCCCTCTCGAGACGGACGCTCAGCGTGAGCTCCATCGCCGGAATCGCGAAGCCGGCGACGTGGGGATTCCCGCTGTCGAGCGCCTTCTGCGTGTCCGCGAGAGCCTTTCCCTCGGCTCGCTCGAAGAGCTTCTCCCCGACCTCTCCTCGAATCGACGCGGCCACGATCCCGGATCCGGCGACGGCGGCATCGAAGCTCATCTCGACGAGCTCTCCCGCGGTGGGCGAGGCGGGACCCGAAACGACCAGGAGGCCCCGCGCGCCGCGATCGCGCGCGTTCATCGCCTTGTAGCGAAGCCCGGAATAACGCGCGAGGATGCTCTTGACCTCGTCGCTCGCGTCCTCGGGAAAGTAACGGAGCACGAGGACGATCTTGTCCTTCACGTCGAGACCGAAGTAGCTGTCGTACGAGAAGCCCTGGCTTTCGGGAACGGAGATCCCGTAACCGGCGAAGACGAGCCCGCCCGAAACCTCTCCGTTGTCCGAGAAGGAGAGACCGCGAACCGATCCCTGGGGAGCTTCCCAGCCCGAGACAGAGAGAGTCGAGCCCTGGTCCTTCACTCCCGACGTGAAGTCGAAGGGAATCCGGAAGGAGTCCCGGCCCGACAGGGGCCGAACCCCCATGCGCTCGAGCTCCGCGATGATGTAGTCCGACGCGAGACGCGCCCCGTCGGTTCCCGTGAGCCTGCCGTCCATCTCCTCGGAGGCGAGCCGCGTGACGTGAGTCCTGACGTCCTTCGTCTCTGCATCCGCGAGGGCGGCGAACGACAAGAGGGCTGCGAAAGCGAGTCTATGAATCATGGACGGCGCGATTCCTTTCTTGCGCGCGGCGGTGCGACGTTCAAGGCCTCGACGGCTTTCTCGTGATTCCACTCCGCAAGGAAGATCTGTCCTCCCCCACCCGAAGCGCGGTTGGAAGTCCACGACAGCTTCTCTCCATCGGGGCTGGGCACCGGTAGACCGTCGAACCCGTCGGTGTAGGTGACGCGCACCGGCTCTTTCGTGCCGTGGATGTCCACCAGGAAGATCTCGAAGTTCTCGAACCCGAGCTTGTTGGAGGCGAAGAACAGGTACTCTCCGGAGGGGTGAACGTAGGGCGCCCAGCTCATCGAGTTGAAGTCGGTTAACTGCCGGACGCCCGTGCCATCCGGTTTCATGGAGTAGACATCGGCGATGAGCCCCTCGGCATCGAACCGGCGAAAGACGATCCTCTCGCCGTCGGGAAAAAAGAACGGGCCTCCGTCATACCCGGGAGTCTTGGTGAGGCGCGTCGCCCCCGAGCCGTCGGCGCGCATGATGTAGAGCTCCGCGAAATACGCCGGATTCGTTTCCAGGACCTTCTTCTCTTCAGGGGATAGCTTCCGATGGTAGGCGTCGCGCATCGACGAAAAGACGATCCAGTTCCCATCGGGGGAGTAGCTCCCCTCGGCATCGTAGCCCTTGACCTCGGTGAGGCGCTTCAGTTCGCCGGAAGCTGCGTGGAAGACGTAGAGATCCATCTCGGGATCGTAGTCCCAGGCGTAGCGGCGTTCCTTCCCCGCGGCCCGCATCTCGAGATCGGTCTTCTGCAGAGCCAGGGATCTCGGGTCGTGGTGCGTGGAGGCAAAGAGCACGTTCCCGGTGTGCCCCTGGAAGAAGGCGCAGGTTGTCTTTCCCATCCCCGGAGAGATGCGCTTCGTCTCCCCGGTCGCGAGGTCGAGCTCATAGATCTGAAAGAAGGGATTGCCGGGCTCCCGCTCGCTCTGAAACACCATCTTCTTCCCGTCCGGCGAGAAATACCCTTCCCCGGCGCGCCGGCCCTCGACCGTGAGCCTCCTCGGCCGGGACAGGAAGTCTTTCTCCGTGTACGCGCCCTCCTGAGCGGAAGAGAGCGCGGCCAGAAGGGTCATCGCAGCGAATGCAGAGCGTTTCACTGCCGCCATTGTAAGATGCCGGCTGCGAATGGGCTACAAAAGCTTGCGGGCAGCCCTTCTCGACCTCGAGCGCCACGGCCATCTCGTTCGGGTGAAGGAAGAAGTAGACCCCTACCTGGAAATGGCGGAGATCCAGAGGCGGGCCTATCAGGCGAAAGCCGCCGCCCTTCTCTTCGAGAACGTGAAGGGCTCGCGGTTTCCGGCGGTCTCGAACCTCTTCGGAACTCTCGAGCGGGCCCGCTTTCTCCTTCGGGACTCCCTCCACCCGGTGAAAAGGGTCGTCCAGATCAAGGCCGACCCCGGAAACGCGTGGCGAAACCCTCGGGGCCTTCTCGGAGCGCCCTGGACGGCTCTCCGATCGCTCCCCAAATCCGTCTCCTCGGGCCCCGTGCTCGGGAACCGGGGAGCGCTCGAGGACATCCCCCGCATCCAGAGCTGGCCCGACGATGGCGGCCCCTTCATCACCCTCCCCCAGGTCTTCACCGAGCACCCCGACGGCGGAGGGGTCATGAAGTCGAACCTCGGGATGTACCGCGTCCAGCTCGCGGGGAATCGCTACGGGGGAAATTTGATCGGACTTCACTACCAGATCCACCGGGGGATCGGAGTCCACCACGCCGCCGCCGTTCGCCGCGGCGAGCCACTGCGCGTAAGCATCTTCGTGGGAGGCCCACCCGCCCACACTCTCGCCGCGGTGATGCCGCTTCCGGAGGGCTTGAGCGAGCTCCTGTTCGCGGGAATGCTCAACCGGCGCCGCTTTCGCATCGCCCGACGCGGGGGCTTCGCGATTTCCGCCGAGGCGGACTTCGTCATCACCGGGAGGATTGACCCGACGCGCACGCTTCCGGAAGGTCCCTTCGGCGATCACCTCGGCTACTACAGCCTGGTCCACGAGTTTCCCGTGCTCGAGGCCGAATCCGTCTATCACCGCGACGACGCCGTCTGGCCCTTCACCGTCGTCGGCCGACCTCCTCAGGAGGACACGACGTTCGGAAAACTGATCCACGAAATCACGGAGCCGATGGTTCCCGTCACCCTTCCCGGAGTCCTCGCCCTTCACGCCGTCGACGCCGCAGGCGTCCACCCTCTCCTTCTCGCGATCGGAAGCGAGCGCTACGTTCCGTACGGGGAGCGGGAGCCCCGAGAGATCCTCACGTGCGCGAACGCGATTCTCGGGTTCGGCCAGGCTTCGCTCGCCAAGTACCTCTTCATCGTGGCCCAGGAGGACGACCCCTCACTCGACGTGGACGACATCGAAGCGTTTTTCCACCACCTGTTCTCGCGCGTTGACTTCCGCCGGGACCTCCATTTCCAGACGCGCACGACCATCGATACCCTCGACTACTCGGGCACGGGTCTGAACTCGGGATCGAAGCTCGTGGTAGCGGCGGCGGGCCCCGTGCGGCGGGAGCTCTCCCGGAATCCTCAACCCGGGGTCGGTCTTCTCGCTCTCCCCGGAGTCCTCGTGATGAAGGCCCCTGTCTTTCCGGGCTATGGCGAAGTTCCCTCCGAGATGGAAGAGCTGGGCCTTCGGCTGTCGGCGCAGAATCTCGAGGGATTCGCGCTCGTGGTCCTCGCCGACGATCCTGAGTTTGCGGCGTCGAGTTTACGGAACTTCCTCTGGGTCACGTTCACCCGCTCGAATCCCTCGCACGACGTTCACGGTGTTTCGAGCTTCATCGAGCACAAGCATTGGGGCTGCGAGGGGCCGCTCCTCATCGACGCACGTTTGAAGCCTCACCACGCACCGCCCCTCATCGAGGACCCGAAAGTGACCGAGCGCGTGAACGCGCTCGCCTCGAAGGGCCGAAGCCTTCACGGAGTCTTATAGCAGGAGTGCCAAAATGCGTTTAGCGTATGGCGAGCGGAGCGAGCCCGGCCGGGAGGAAGCGCTTGCGCCGAAGGCGCGAAGCGCGGGAATCCGGCCGTCCTCCCCGAGCGAGGAGCGAGGGGAGCGCGCCGAGCGAAGAGCGAGGCGCGCACTGATAATGCCTGCATCGCGCCGCCATTTCCTCTTGGGCCTCGCCGCCTCGCTCCCGGCGGTGCTTTCCTGCCGCGGCGGCCTTCCCCTCGGCGAGTTCGAGCCGCGAAGCATGCTTCACGTTCCCGAGACGAAAATTCCGAAGGCGCGCTTTCCCGCCATCGACTTCCACAGCCATCTGAGCTGGTCGAAGGTCGCGCTCGGACCCGAGCCGTACGGCGAGAGCATGGATCTCCTCGCTCCCGTTCCCTCCCTCCTCGAGGTCATGGACCGGAGGAACATCCAGGCGATGGTGAACGTCACCGGAGGGGTCGGAGAGGGGCTTCGTTCGGTTCTCAACGCCCTCGATGACGCCCACCCGGGGCGCTTCCTGACCTTCACGGAGCCCTCCTGGAACGCGTTTACTCGTTCGGATTTCCCTTCGTTTCAGGCCGAGCAGATCGAGAAAGCACGCCGCTTGGGAGCCAGAGGCCTGAAGCTCACGAAGAACCTCGGGCTCTACCTGCGGGAACGGGTGACCGAGGGGTCTCTCGTCGCACCGGACGATCCCCGCTTCGATCCGATGTGGGAGGCCGCGGGCGCGCTCGGGATGCCCGTCGCCATCCACGTTTCCGATCCCGACGCGTTCTTCTTTCCCACGGACCGGTTCAACGAGCGCTACGAAGAGCTCGCGAACCACCCCGACTGGTCCTTTCACGGAAAGGATTTCCCGACGAAGGAGTCTCTCCTCGAGGCACGCAATCGCATTTTCGCCCGGCACCCCGGCACCCAGTTCGTGGCCCTCCACGTGGGAAACCGCTCGGAAGACCTCGGCTACGTGGCGTCGTGCCTCGATCGGTATCCCAACATGCACGTCGAGATCGGGGCCCGCATCGGGGAGATCGGCCGGCAGCCCCGAGAGACGAAGCGATTCTTCGAGCGGTATCAGGACCGCATCCTCTTCGGGACCGACGCCGTGCCCCCGCCCCTCGGGCTCGAAACGCCGCAGCAGATCTTCGGGGACGCGCTCTACGAGATCTACTTCCGCTTCCTCGAGACCGCGGACGAGTACTTCGACTACGCGCCCGCGCCCGTCCCCCCGCAGGGCCGGTGGCGGATCTACGGTCTCGAGCTCGGGGAGACGATCTTGAAGAAGGTCTACCGCGACAACGCGGCCCGACTGCTCGGTTTGGGCTAGCGCCCTTGGCGGTCGAGCTCCGCTTTCATGCTATGGTCGGTGTCGTGACTTTCGCCGTGCTCCTTCTCCTTCAATGGCCGCTCGATCAAGAGCTCCTCTCCGTCGAAGATGCCCGCGCCGACGCCGCTCCCCTGGTTTCAGCCCTCCAAGGTCCCCCGGTCCAGCAGGCGATCCGCGCGCTCGGACGCTTCGAGCGCCCCGAGCTAGCGCTAGCGCAGGTGCTCGTCCCCTTCCTAACCTCGCCGGAGGCGGAGCTCCGCATCGAGGCGGCAAACGCGCTCGCGCAGATGGGGGCAGGCGCACCCCTCGTTCCGCTTCTCGCGACCGAGCGGGATCCGTGGGTGAGAGCCACTCTCTACGAGTCCATCGGTCGCTCGCCCGAAGCGGCGGAGGAAATCCTCCTTCCGGGCCTCGACGAGGCCGAGCCTGCTCTCTTCGGCTCGATCAAGGGCCTCGAGTCCTTCTACCGCATCCGGGAAGTGGATCCCACGCCGACCGCTCTCGCCGCCATCCGGAGGACGGTGCGCACGTCGCATTCATCCAAGACACGCCAGCTCGGACTCCTCGCCCTCAACCGGGCTCGCGACCGCGATCGAGAGACGCTCGAAAGCGCCTTCGGCGATTCCGACCCGCTCGTTCGGAGGCTCGCGGTCATGGGCCGGAAGGAGTGGCGGGACGATCCCTCGCCACTCGTTCGTTATGAGGCCCTCAAGGTCGATTCCAGCTGCGCCCGCGCGCACGCGTCCCTCGCCGACGCGAGCGAGCACGTCGTGCTTCTCGCGATCGACCTCCTGGGCGAGGGATGCGCCCCCGAGGCGCTCGAGCCGATGCTGAAGGAGGACAAGGGCTGGCGGCGCCCGGCCCACGCCCTCGTCTCTCTCGCGCGGGTCGCCCCCGAACGCGCACGCCGGGAGCTTCCACGGTTCGTCTCCCATCCAGCCTGGCAGGCACGCTTGTACGCGGCCCGAGCGGCCAAGATTCTCGGGGACGACAACGCTCTCGCCACGCTTCGGCAGGATCCGCACCCGAACGTCGTCGGCGAGGCTCTGGTGACTCCCGAGGACGCTCTCGCCGTCGTCCGAAGCGACGACTACGGGCTCCTGGTGACGGCGCTCGAGCTCCTGAAGGGATGGAAGGATCCCTCCGCTGCCCCGGCCCTTCTCGAGACGCTGTCGTGGCTCAGTCGCAAGAAGGTGCGAACGTCTCGGGATCCGCGCCGGCTTCTCCTCGAGAGACTGCGCGAGCTCGAGGGGGTCCGGCTCGCGGGAAGGCTCGAGTACCTCCTTCAGGACTTCGACCCCGCGATCGCCGCCCTCGCGGCCGAGATCCTGAAGGTCGAGGCCCCCCAAACGCGCTTCGCCCCCGATCCCCTGCCCTCGCGCGATTTCCTCCTGGGACTCGAGGGTGCGAAAGCGACAGTCAAGATGAGAGAGGCGGGAAGCTTCACCATAGCGCTCCTGCCCGAGGTCGCCCCTCTCACGGCCGCCCAGTTCGTGAAGCTCTCCGAGGCGGGCTACTACCGGGGACTCACCTTCCACCGCGTCGTGCCCAACTTCGTCATCCAGGGAGGAAGTCCCGGTGCCAACGAGTACGTGGGAACTCCCGGCTACATCCGGGACGAGGTCTCGACCCTCTCCCACGAGCGCGGCACTCTCGGGATCTCGACCCGGGGCCGCGATACCGGCGACAGCCAGATCTTCGTGAACCTCGTGGACAACTTCCGCCTGGATCACCACTACACGGTATTCGCCCGAGTGGTCGAGGGCATGGAGCGCGTGGACGCGATTCAGGAAGGCGATGTCATCGAGGAGATACGCGTCACGCGCAGGTGAAAACGTACTCGTGTAAGAAGGAAGATAAGAGGGATAAGGGGATGAGAGAAGAATAAGATTGGATTTCATCCCCCTGCCTCCATGTCCCCACGAGCCCCTTCTTACACTCCTCCCTACGTTCCGTTCCGCATCCATTCCAGCGCCTTGTGCATCTCTGTCTTCATCCGCTCGCGTGGGAAGTAACACCGGCGCCCATGACCTGGGAGGATCCACTCGAAGGAGTAGCCGAGAAGCTTCTCGGTCGAACGCACGAGAGTCGGCCAGTCGTACCAGCAGGCGCTCCGGAAGGCGTAGATGTGACCCCGGCTCTCGCTCCACGCGAGGTGGTCTCCGGTGAAGAGGGACTCGTCCCGATGGAGAAGAGAGGCCGAGCCCCGGGTGTGGCCGGGAGTGGGAATCGCGAGAAGGTCGTCATCCAGCGCTACGGGATCGTCGCCTTCGAGGGGCCGCTCGACGTCTCGGGTCGACGGGCCGAGGTCGCGCTCGTGCATCACCCTCTCGCAGCCGAAGTGCTCCCGGAACATCCGATGATCGGCGACGTCGTCGCGATGGGTGAGAAACATCAAGGCGACGCCGCCAAGTTCCTCGAGACGCCGCACGAGCGGCCGCGTGAAGCGGGGCGAGTCCACGAGGACGTTTCCCCCTTCTCGCACGACGAGATAGCTCGCCCCGCCGAAGCTCGACTCGCTGTGGAAGCCGGTGTGGAACACGCTTCCGTGAATGCGAGCGGGAAGCGCCGCGATGGCCTCCCCGGGGTCGTGCTTTTCCGTCGTACCGATCGACGCCGTCGGGCAGGAGACGAGGGCCATGAGAGCGCGCTTGCGCTCCCGTTCGTTCCCGGGCTGTCGGTAGACGCTCGCCTGATCCTCCCGCTCCGTGAACGTCTCGGGCGCCATCCAGCGGCAGGTATCGCAATCGATGCAGCTCGAATCGACGTAGAAGTCGCCCTGGACGTTATGGGCCAACCGTCTCGAGAGCCGAGCCATCCGAAGCGAGTATACCCACAGGGCGGGATGCCGATGGGCTAGAATAGCCCCGATCACGAACCGAGAGGGGGTCGGAGCCATGTCGCCTCGCGCGGGGGTGGCGGACGTTCGCCACCTTTCCCGAATCGCCCTGCTGGCGGCGCTCTACGTTCTCCTTGCCTATGTGACGCTGGCACCTCAGCTCCCGCAGGGGGAGCTGGGGAAGATCGTCTGGCCCGCGAGCGGCGTCGCGCTCGCTTTCCTCCTACTCTATGGCGTCAGGCTCTGGCCCGGGGTCGCCCTCGGTGCGTTTCTCGCCACCGAGCTTACCTCCGGACACCTCCTGTACTCGCTCACGACGGCAGCCGGGAACTCACTGGAGGTGGTTTCCGCCACCCTCATTCTTCGCCGCGTCGTCCACTTCGACGCCCGGATGGAGCGGGCGAGAGACGTCGTCGCTCTCGTCTGCGCCGGAGCGGCAGGCGCAGGCGCGAGCGCTCTCTTCGGCGTCCTCGGGTTGCACCTTTCCGACCTGGCCTCGCCGGCAGCCTTGTCGCGAATCGGCTGGAAATGGACGCTCGGCCACACGATGGGCCTGACCGCCGTTACGCCGTTCGTCCTGACCGTGAGCTCGTGGTGGAAGGAGCGCCGGCACCCGGGCTCCCGCGGGGAGGCCTTGGCGCTCTTCCTCCTTCTTATCGGCGTGGGCTCCATCGCATTCTGGGGAGGCGGAGTCATTCGGGACTACGATCTCGAGTACCTGCCGTTTCCGCTCCTCGTATGGGCCGCCTTTCGGTTCGGCGTTCACGGAGCTGCCTCGGCCAATCTGATCACCTCGGGAATGGCCGCACTGGGCACCGCCGAAGGATGGGCGCCCTTCGTCTCGGGCTCATCGAGCGAAAACCTCCTTCTGACCTGGAGCTTCGTGACTGTGAGCGCGGTGACGACACTGCTCCTTTCGGCGGTGGTGACGGAGGGGCGCAGGTCCGAGGAGGAGCGGCGCAAGAGCGAGACGCGATACCGTACGCTCATCGAACAGGCGGCCGACGGGATCTTCTCGGCCGATCCCAACGGCCTCATCACCGACGTCAATAGCCGTGGCTGCGACATGCTGGGACTCGAACGCGACTCGGTGCTGCGCCTGGAGCTTCCCGGTCTCGCCGCGTTCCCGGAACGCGAGCGCGTCCGCTCGCTCGTCGACGCACTCTTGCCGGGTAAAGCCGCGATCTCGTCGTGGCACGTGCTGCGCGGAGGCGAAGGCGACGGGTTTCCCGCGGAGGTGAGCATCAAGAGGCTCGACGACGGAAGGCTCCAGGCGTTCGTACGAGACGTGACCGAGCGCCTCGCCCTCGAGGAGCAGCTCAGCCAATCGCAGAAGATGGAAGCGGTGGGCCTGCTCGCGGGCGGGATCGCCCACGACTTCAACAATCTCCTCACGGCCATCATCGGGCACAGCGACTTCGCCCTGATGCGGCTCTCCCGGGAGGACCGGGTGCGCGGCGATATCGAGGAAGTCTCGAGAGCCGCTGGACGGGCCGCCGATCTCACGCGAAAGCTCCTCGCGTTCGCGCGCAAGCAGCTGGTGGAGCCGAAGCTTCTGTCGGTCCCCGATCTCGTGCGCGGCATGGAGCGCATGCTCAAGCGAGTTCTGGGAGAGCATATCGAGCTCACCATCCGAATCGAGGAGGACCCCTGGCCGGTGAAAGCGGACCCGGTGCAGCTCGAGCAGGTGATCCTCAACATCACCATCAACGCACGCGACGCGATGCCCGGCGGCGGCCGCCTCGACATCGAGTGCCGGAACCTCTGGTGGAGCGGGGACGGCTCCAACGAGGCTTCACCCGGGCCCTACGCCACGCTCACCGTGAGGGACACGGGCGTCGGAATGGACGCCGACACGCTTTCGCGGGTTTTCGAACCCTTCTACACCACGAAGGACCGCAGCCACGGCACCGGCCTCGGGCTTGCCGTCTCCTACGGGATCGTCAAACAAGCGGGTGGGTACATCTGGGCCACGAGCGAGCTCGGACAAGGAAGCACGTTCCAGATCCTGCTTCCCCGGTCGATCGAGGCCGAGATGCCAGTTGCCGGGGAGGAGGCCTGCGCCTGCAAGACGGCGCCGAGAGAGTCCGCGGAGAGCGGGGGCGAGACCATTCTCCTCATCGAGGACGAGCCGTTGGTGCGGGACCTGGCCCTCGAGGTGCTGAGGGCGAAGAGCTACCAGGTGTTGACGGCAAGGGACGGCGAGGAGGCGCTGTCGATCGCGAGAGCCCATCCTTCCGAGATCCACCTCACGCTTACCGACGTCGTCCTTCCCGCGATGAGCGGTAAGGAGGTCGCGCGACGCCTCCGGGAAGCGAGGCCCGGCCTCAAGGTGCTGTTCATGTCCGGCTACGCGGAAGAGCAGGTGGTCCACCGCGGCGTCGTGGAGGAGGACGTGGCGTTTCTCGCGAAGCCGTTCACGCCGGCGGCCCTCACCGAGAAAGTCCGCTCGGTGTTGAGCGAAGAGAAGACCCTCGAAAGAGCCTGATCAAACCATCCCGCGGACGATCCGCAGGAGCACCAGCAGGATCAGCGGCGAGAAATCGAGCCCTCCGACGGGAGGAACCAGCTTGCGGATGGGCGCGAGCGCAGGCTCGGTGAGCGTTCGAGTCAACCGGGACACGGGATTGTCCGGCGGAAGCTGAAACCAGCTCGTGATGACGGCGACGAACACGATGATGGTGTAGAGGTCGATGAGCTGGCCGAGAAAGTACGCTCCCTCCACGGGAAAAATCCTACCACGCCCGGCCGCGGTCAAACGTTCGGGTCCTGCTACAATTAGAGGATGGAGCCGCAAGGGGGCCGCTCGCCCTGGCGCTGGCCGATTACGTTCGCATTCCTGGGCTTCGGGATCCTCGCTCTCGCCTTCTACGTCTTCCATCGCGCCCAGCGACTTCCAGGCGAGCTTCTCGAGGAGGGCCGCTCGATTGCGAGCGAGCTGCGCTCGGTCGCCGCCGCTTTCAAGACCGGCACCATCATCACCACCTTCGTGAGCTACGCCACCGAGGTGAGTGGGAGCCAGCACCTGCAGTTCGCGACCCTCAAGGAGATGGAGGTTTTCGAGCGGACCGATCGAGCCCAGATCCTCTGGGGCCAGCTCGAGCTGCCCGAAGTGGTGGTGCGGGCCGAGGCGCCCGTGGAATACACCTACTACCTGGACCTCGAAGAGCGTTGGGATTTCTTGCTCGAGGGCCAGACGGTACGAGTCCAGGGGCCTCCCATCCGTTTCAACACGCCCGCCATCGACGTGTCCCACCTCCGCTACGACGTCAGGTCCGGGAGCGTCTTCCGCGACGAGGCGCTCGCGCTCGAGAACCTCAAGCGCGGTCTCTCCGAGCTCTCGCGCGAGCGAGCGTCGTCGAACGTCGCCCTCGTGCGCGAGCTCGGCCGGAAGAAGACCGAGGAGTTCGTTCGCACGTGGCTCCTTTCGAGGTACGACGACGCCTCCGCCTACCACGTCGAGGTGACGTTCGCGGACGAGGTGTCGCCTCAGGCGCCGGCGGACACGCGCACGCTGCGATAGCGCCGGAGAGATACCTGCCCCGCGGACCAGGACTTCCTACCGTCGAAGGTGACGTTCGCGCCGCCGTCGTTGGACTCAATCATGTTCAGCGGATTCTCGGGATGGATCCAGAGGTCGTGATTGTCGCCGTGGGGGACCTCGATGCGCTGGTCGAACGTCTTCCCACCGTCCACGGACTTGTAGAAGCCGGTGTTCAGCGCGTAGACGGTGTTCTCGTCCGCGGGATCCGCGAAGATGTGAATGTAGTACCAGGGACGCTGCCTCAGGTTGGCATCGCCGCTCATTCTTTGAAACGTGTCTCCGCCGTCCGTGCTGCGGTAAACGCCGTCGTTCTCGCTCCCGGACAGGAGCGTCCACGGCTTTCTCTCCGCGCTCCAGGCGGAGGCGAAGAGGTGCCTCGGGTTCTTCGGATCCATCGACAGGTCGACGGCGCCGGTCTTCTCGCTCACGTACAGGACCTTCTCCCAGCTCCTCCCACCGTCCCCGGAACGAAACACGCCGCGCTCTTGGTTGGGCCCGAAGATCTGCCCGAGGGCGGCGACGTAGACCAGATCCGGGTTGTCCGGATGAACGCGGATCTTCCCGATCTGTCCCGCCTGCCGAAGCCCGATGTGCTTCCACGTCTTGCCGGCGTCCGTCGACCTGTAGATTCCGTCGCCGACGGAGATGTTGCCGCGCGGACAGGCCGAGCCCGTCCCCACGTAGACCACGTTCGAGTCGGAGGGCGCGACGGCCATTGCGCCAATGGAACCGACGCCCAGGAACCCGTCCGTCACGTTGGTCCAGTTCGATCCGGCATCGACGGTCTTGAAGACACCGCCCCCGGTGCTGCCGAAGTAGTAGACCAAAGGCTGCCCAGGCACTCCGGTGACCGCCGTAGAGCGGCCTCCGCGGGAGAAGCCGACGTCGCGGAACTTCAGGCCCGAGAGGAACGAGGGATCCACTCTCACGTTCGCCGGTTCTTCGACGTAGTCGTTGTAGCTCCCTTGCGCCCGGAGAAGCCCGGGTGCCGCGACGAGAATGGAAACGAGTAAGAATCGCAGAGTTCTCATTTTTCGACTCCTGACCGGAAGCGAAGACAAAGGGTCGACGCCTTGCCGTCCGCTGATAGCGTAAGGACGTACATTCGGTCGTACTCGTGGGATGCGATGGGCGGGCCCGGATCCCCTCCAAGGTGTTGCACGAGCTCGGGCGTCGTGTCGCTGTGGCCCACGATCAGCACCCGGCCGCCTCTCTCACGGAGTGCCTTCGCGAACACGGGCAGCTCGTCGCCGTCGTAGATCTCGACGGGCTTCGAGATCCGATCGGCCGTCGGCCGCGCGGTCTCCCGGGTCCGGATGGTGTCCGTGCTGTAGACGGCCTCGATTCCCGCGTCTTTCAGCATCGCCGAAAGAGCGAGCGCCCGCGCCCGGCCCGCCGTGCTCAGCGCCGCGTCGCGGCTCTCGTCGACCTTCTCGCCGTGGCGCACGAGGATGACGACGCTCTCGGCCCGAGCCCACGAGGACCCTGCAAGGAGAACGACCGCTAGACGAAGCGCTCGCGACATGGGCAGATTCTATCGCGCTATTTCAGCTCGGGGAGGAACTCCCCCGGCTCGGGCTCACCGGCAAACGTGCTCTTCGGGAGGTGTGATTCCCGAGCTCCAGGCCGGTGTCGAGCCACAGGTCGAGGAGCGCGACGCGCTCGGGATCTTCCCTCCTGGCCTCGAACAATTTGCTCTCGATCACGAAGCCGACCGCGGGGATGGCGCGGCGCTGGAGGTGATCGAGGAGCTTAGCCGTGCGGGCGCGGATCTCCCCGGGCGGAAGAGCGATCGCGGAAACGAAGGGAAGGTCGTCGATGGTGATGGCCATTCGACGGGAAGGCTCTTCGCGGGACGCCCCGAGAACAGCGATCAAAAAGATGAGCTTCATCGAGGGAGACTCAGGCCCGGTCGATTGTAAAGCTCAGGACTGCGCGAATCGACGAGACGTTCGCAGCGAGCATCACGAGGCGATCGAAACCCAGGGCCACACCCGCGCACGACGGAAGTCCGTGCTCGAGGGCCGCAATCATCCTCTCGTCGAGGAACACCTCCGGGCGACCGAGGGCGCGTCGGGCCGCGAGGTCGTCGAAGAACCTCTGACGCTGCTCGGCGGCGTCGGTGAGCTCGTGATAGCCGTTCCCGAGCTCGAGCCCGTGGTAAAAGACCTCGAACCTCTCGGCGACATCCGGCTCACCCGGAGCACCCTTGCGGATGCGCGCGAGCGCCCGGAGCTCTCGAGGGAAATCGTAGAGGAAGTGGGGCCGCTCGGTCCCGAGATGAGGCTCGACGGCCTCTGCCATCAGGAGGTGCAGCCAGTCTTCGCGCGAGAAGCCGGACGAACCGACGGCGTGAATCCCGAGCGCTTCCACCCTCGATTGAAGCTCCGCGGCCGACGCACGGTGCGGATCGGCTCCGACCCGCGGCTCGAACGCGTCGAAGTAGCTCTCGCGCACCGGCGGGGAGCATCCCAGGACCTCCTGGAGGAGCTGGTCGACCTCGTCCATGAGACCGTGATGATCGAGCCCCGGCCGGTACCACTCGAGGAGAGTGAACTCCGGGTTGTGGCGGGAGCCGCTCTCCCCGTCGCGGAAGACTTTTCCGATCTGGTAAATGGGTCCCGCGCCCGCGGCGAGAAGCCGCTTCATGAAGAGCTCGGGCGAAGTTTGGAGAAAGCGCGGACTCCCCGCGACCACGGTCCGCAAGCTCTCGATGTGAGGGTCGGTCGCGGTCGATGCGCCCAGGATCGGGGTTTCGACCTCGAGAACACCTCGAACTGCGAAGAACTCGCGCGTGCGCGCGAGAAGCCGGGCCCTGAGTTGGAGCGCCGCGAGCGGGGCGGTTGGCTCCCACTCGGAGGGTGTCGTCACTCCTTCACGCGGCCCACGTACGCGGCGGTGCGGGTATCGAGCTTGAGCCGCTCCCCCACCTCGACGAAGAGCGGGACCCGCACCACCGCGCCCGTTTCGAGCTTCGCCGTCTTCCCTCCGGTGCCCGCGGTATCGCCGCGGATTCCGGGCTCGGTCTCGACGACCTCGAGCTCGACGAACATCGGCGGAGTCACTTGAATGACGGCGTTGTTGTGGAGGGTGACCAGGCACTCGGCCTCTTCCTTGAGCCAGAGAGCGGCGTCGCTCACGACTTCCGCGGGCGCGTGATACTGCTCGTAGGACTTCGGGTCCATGAAATGGTAGCCCTCGCCGTCCTTGTAGAGGTACTGCATCGAAGTCTCCACGATGTCGGCGCCTTCGATCGTTTCCCCGGACTTGAACGTCCTCTCGAGAACGCGGTTGGTCTTGAGGTTGCGCAGCTTCACCCGGGTGAAGGCCTGGCCCTTGCCGGGCTTCACGAATTCGGATTCGATGATGACGCAGGGGTCGTTGTCCAGGCTCACCTTGAGCCCGGCGCGAAATTGATTCGTCGTATACGTCGTTGACATGGGCCAATTCTACACCGCGACTAAACCTCCATCCACGCGATCTTCAAAGGAGGTGCTTCGTCGAACGATGGAAAATCTTCCTCCGGAGAGAGCCATTCCATGCCTCTGATCGATCGCCCGCACTTGCGCGCCGTCCTCTCGACCACCCGATGGAAGGCCTCTCTTGTCACCTCCGGGGCGTGGTTCGTCGCGAGGAGACACCCTCCCTCGGCGGTCGCAAGGAGCGCGGGCTTGAAGAGACTCGGATAGTCCCGGACGACGTCGACTGCCCCGAACCGCCCTTTCGACCATCGCGGCGGATCGAGGACCGTGAGGTCGAACCTCCTCCCCTCGAATCGGGCGAAATGCCGCTCCTTGCGTGCCGCGCCCCGGCCTCGCGAGCTCGCGACGGGAAGTCCCGCAAGCTGGCGGGAAACGGCGATCGCGTCCTCGGCGATGAATCTGGCCGCCGGAAGAGCGTTCCGGGTGAAGTTCTTCTTCCCGATCTCGAGGGAGCCTTCGGAAAAGTCGACGTTCCAGACCTCGCGGGCGCCGCCCGCAGCCGCCGCGAGTCCAGAGGCGCAGGTGTAAGCGAAGAGGTTCAGGACCGACTTCCCCCGCGAGCTCGCCCGGATCCGCCTTCGGCCCACCCGCAGATCGAGGAAAAGAAGCGGGTCGAGCCCGCGGTGGCGAGGCCTCACGTCATAGCGGAGCCCGAGCTCTCGTCCTTCAGGTTCCTCGGGGATCTCTGGATTGTGGAATCGCTCGAAGGGAACGCCGTGGGGCTTTCCCCGGTGGTTCCAGACCGCCGTGAGATTCGCGCTCAGTACCCGTTCGACTTCCGCGCGCACTCGATCGACGTCACCCTCCTCCAGAGGCTCACGCCACGTCTGCAGGAGCAGAATGGGGCCGTAGCGATCGATCGCGAGCCCCGGCAAGCCCTCGGCGATCCCGTGGAAGAGGCGGTGGCAGTCGGTCCCCTCGCCGGTCAGGCGGTCGAGCAGAAGCCTCCGCCGCTCGAGAGCGCCCGCGAGAAGACGGAGGTCAAGGGGCAAGGGCCGTAAGGCCGGAGTGGCGGAGGAGCGCGGCCGTCGTCGGCTCCCTCCCGCGGAACTTCTTGAACACTTCCATCGGGGACTCGCTCCCGCCGAGGGCGAGAACCGTCTCCCGGAACCGGCGGCCCGTCTCGGCGACGGTGTCGCTCCTCTCGAGCCCGGCTTCTTCGAATGCGGCGAAGGCATCGGCCGAAAGCACCTCCGCCCACTTGTAGGAGTAGTAACCGGCGGCGTAGCCGCCCTGGAAGATGTGAGAGAAGCCGCAGAGGAAACGGTCTTCCGCGATGGGAGGGATTACCGTCGTGCGGGCGGCGACGCGGAGCTGGACGTCGAAGGGAGTCTCAGCTCCTCCAGGTTCGAACCGGTGGTGGAGCTCGAGGTCGAGAAATCCGAAATAGAGCTGCCGCAGGGTCGCGAGCCCCGCCTGGAACGTGCGCGAGGCGCGGATCTTCTCGAAGAGCACGAAGGGCAACGGCTCCTTCGTCTCGACGTGCTCCGAGAGGCCCACGAGCGTGTCCCGATGGTAGCACCAGTTTTCCATGAACTGGCTCGGAAGCTCGACGGCGTCCCACTCCACGTTGCGAATGCCCGACGCGAGCCCGAGGTCCACGCGCGTGAGCATGTGCTGGAGGGCGTGGCCGAACTCGTGGAAGAGAGTCTCGATCTCGCGGAAGGTCATGAGCGAAGGCTGGCCGTCGATCGGCTGTGATCCGTTGCACACCAGATACGCCGCCGGGATGCGCGACGTCCCTCCCGGGGGAGGAAAGAGCCGGCTTCTTCCCACTACCTCGTTCATCCACGCGCCGCCCTTCTTCTCTTCCGGCCGGGAGTAGGGATCGAGGTAGAAGGCCGCGACGTCTTCCCCTTCGAGGCTTCGGACTTTGAAGAACCTCACGTCCCGGTGCCACACGGGCGACTCTCCGTCGGCGCTCACGACCTCGACCCCGAAGAGCCGCTGCGCGAGCGCGAAAAGCCCATCGAGTACTCGCGGCATGGGAAAGAACGTCCTGATTTGCTCCTCACTGTAGTGGTAGCGCGCCTCCCGCAGACGCTCGCTCCAGTAGGGAACGTCCCAGTGCCGGATGTCCCCGGCTTCCTCGGCGGCGCCGTGCTCGCCCATGAACGCACGCACATCGTCGAGCTCGCGAACAGCAGCGCTGTGCGACGCGGAGAGGAGCTCTTCGAGGAGCCTCTCCGCTCTCGAGACGGTGCCCGCCATCTTGCGGGAAAGAGACAGCTCGGCGTAGGTCGCGAATCCGAGGAGCTTCGCCTCCTCGACGCGCAGGCGCAGGATCGCGTCGATGAGCGGCCGGTTGTCGAGGCTTCCCTCGCTCGCGCGCCGGATGTGGGCGCGATACAACGTCTCGCGCAGGTCGCGGCGCTTCGCGTGCTTCATGAAGCCGACGTAGCTCGGCCCGTCGAGCGTCACCCGCCACGGCCCCGCTTCCGGGGTCGCCGAAGCGCTTCCGGCGACGCGCGCGGCTTGAGCCGCCATCTCGAGAAAGCTTTCGGGCAGGCCTTGGATCTCGTCCGCGGTCCGGAGGTCCAGCGCGAACGCCTTGGTGGCGTCGAGGAGCTGGTTTCCGAAACGAGTCGCGAGCTCGGCGAGCTCGAGCCGGATCTGCTGGAACCTCTCCCGGGCCTTTCCCTCGAGGGCGACTCCCGAAAGCTCCGCCTCCTGGATCAGCTTGTCGAGGACGCGCCTGCGAGCCGGGTCCAGCTTCCGTCCCTCTTCCCCGTCGCGGAGTGCCACGAGACCTCGATAGATGGGCTGGCTCTGCCCGATCCGCGTGAGGAGCTTCACCACCTCGGGCTCGACCACGACGTACGCTTCCCGCAGCGGCGGGCTGTTGCGAACACCCATCAGGTGGTCGACGATCCCGAAGCCGAAGCCGAGCCGGTCCTGCATCCTCTCGATGGGATCGACGAGATGGTCCCAGCTCTCCCGGCCCGGAGCGACGTTCCGCTCGAGGGCCTCGAGCATGCCCTCGACTTCCGTCACGAGCGCGCGAATTCCGGGAACGACGTGCTCGGGACGGATCTCGTCGAACGCGGGAAGGGAGGTCGCGGGCCGCAGCAGCGGGTTTGGGTGGTTCGCGTTCATCAACCCGTCATCTTACCAATCCTCGAGCCACCCGGAAATCGACGCAATTTGACGCGAGGAGAGCCGCACGCCTAACATGAACTCTTTGATTAGGAGACCAAATTGACCAAATCCGCGACCGCAGCCGCAACCTTCATGGACACGGGTTTACCCCTCTTCTCCGGCCTTCGCTACAAGGTGAAGGACCTCTCCCCCGAGGCCGTCACCCTCGGGCGGAAAGAGATTCAGCTCGCCGAGCACGAGATGCCCGGCCTGATGGCGTTCCGGGAGAAGTATCGCGTCTCGAAGCCAATGAAGGGTGCGCGCGTCGTGGGCTCGCTCCACATGACGATCCAGACCGCGGTCCTCATCGAGACGCTACGCGAGCTCGGTGCCGAAGTCCGATGGGTGAGCTGCAACATCTTTTCGACCCAGGATCATGCGGCGGCCGCGGTCGTGGTCGGCCCCGACGGAACTCCGGAGAACCCGGAGGGGCCTTCGGTCTTCGCCTGGAAAGGGGAAAGCCTCGCCGAGTACTGGTGGTGCACGATGCAGGCGTTCGTGTGGCCCGACGGAAAGGGTCCGAACATGATTCTCGACGACGGCGGCGACGCCACCCTTCTCGTGCACAGGGGAGTCGAGTTCGAGAAAGCCGGGAAGGCCCCTTCGCCCGAGACCGCCGACAACGAGGAGTTCCGGGTCGTGCTCACGCTCTTAGGCCAGGTGCTCGAGGAGAGAAAAGGATTCTGGAGCTCGATTGCCGCGGGGATCCGCGGGGTGAGCGAAGAGACGACAACAGGCGTACACCGTCTCTACCAAATGGAGAAGAATAGCTCGCTGCTATTCCCTGCGTTCAACGTCAACGACTCCGTCACCAAGAGCAAGTTCGACAACATCTACGGCTGCCGGCACTCTCTCGTCGACGGAATCCTCCGTGCCACGGACGTGATGCTCTCGGGAAAGCTCGCCGTCGTCTGCGGCTACGGCGAGGTCGGAAAGGGCTGCGCCCAGGCGCTCTCCGCCCAGCGGGCCCGGGTGGTGGTGACCGAGATCGACCCCATCTGCGCGCTCCAGGCGTGCATGGACGGATTCGAGGTCGCCCTCCTCGAGGACGTGGTGGACAAGGCCGACGTCTTCGTGACCGCGACGGGCAACATCAGCATCATCACGGCCGAGCACATGAAGAAGATGAAGCACAACGCCATCGTCGGCAACATCGGTCACTTCGACAACGAGATCGACATGGCGGGGCTCGCGCGCGTCCCGGGGGCGGAGAGGATTCGAATCAAGCCCCAGGTGGACGAGTGGAAGTTTCCCGACGGGCATTCGATCATCGTCCTTTCCGAGGGGCGGCTCCTCAACCTCGGAAACGCCACCGGACACCCGAGCTTCGTGATGAGCAGCAGCTTCAGCAACCAGGTGGCGGCGCAGATCGAGCTGTTCACGAACGCGGGCCAATACGGGAAGAAGGTCTACACCCTTCCCAAGAGGCTCGACGAGGAAGTAGCCCGGCTCCACCTGGCGAAGCTCGGGGCGAAGCTCACGAAGCTCGACCCGAAACAGGCGGAGTACCTCGGAGTGCCCATCGATGGACCCTTCAAGCCGGAGCACTACCGGTACTGAGCTCGACACAAGAACGTATTCTCGCGAGGATCGGCTTCTCGACGGGAAGCCGGTCCTCGTGCGGGCCATCCGCGCCGACGACAAGGAGCACCTGCGCGAGGCATTCCGCAGGCTGAGCCCGCAGTCGGTGTACATGCGGTTCTTTCAGGCGAAGAAGGAGCTGAACGAGGCCGAGCTCCGCTATCTCACCGAGGTCGATTTCACGAGCCACGTCGCTCTCGTCGCCGTCCTGGAAGAAGACCGCCGGGAGCTGGGAGTCGGGGTCGGCCGATATATCGTCGAGCCCGGAACCCGCTCGGCGGAAGTCGCCTTCACCGTCGACGAGACCCACCACGGCCTCGGTGTCGCCACCCTTCTCCTGAATCACCTCGCGCGCATCGCGCGTGCCCAGGGCCTGCAAGAGTTCCGGGCGTACGTGCTCGCCGAGAACCGCCCGATGCTCGAGGTGTTCGAGAACGCAGGCTTTCCCCTCGAACGCCGTCTCGAGGGAAACGTGATCGTCGCGACCCTGGGCCTTGTGTATAATCCCGCCCCGTGACGAAACGGTCGCGAAGTCTCGACGAGCTCTACCGCTCGGATCCCGAGGGCGCCGACGCGCTCCTCGGCCTCGGCCCCGGGCGGAGGCGCGTTCTCCGCGTGATGGGTTCGGCATCCGCTGCTCTCTTTTTCGCGGAGGGAATGCCCTTCGCCGCTCGAAGGCCGAAGGGCCTCATCCCGGCAGCTCTCGCGCAGGAGAAGAAGCCCTTCAGAATCGAAGGCAAGGACGGGCTCGTCGTCCTGACCGACCGTCCGATCAATGCCGAGACTCCCATCAGCCTTCTCGACGACGAGATCACACCGAACAACCGCCACTACATCCGGAACAACGGCCTCGTCCCCGAGAAAGCCGTGCGCCGCGATCTCACGGGCTGGACTCTCACCGTCGATGGTGAAGTCGCGACTCCCCTGAAGCTCGACCTCGCGGAGCTGAAAGCGCGATACCCGAACAAGACGCTTCAGCTCCAGCTCGAGTGCGCGGGCAACGGACGCGCGGGCTTTCGGCCGCCTCCCAGCGGCCTCCAATGGAAGATGGGCGCCATCGGCTGCGCGCTCTACACCGGGGTTCGGTTGAAAGACGTCCTCGAGAGCGCCGGGATGAAATGCCACGCGGTGTACGTCGCCTACTACGGGTTCGATCCTCACCTGAGCGGCGACCCGAAGGCGATCCCGATCTCGAGGGGCGTTCCCCTCGAAAAAGCGATGGACGAGTTCACCCTCCTCGCGTGGGAGATGAACGGGGAGCCTTTGCCCGCGCAGCACGGGTTTCCCCTGAGACTCGTCGCCCCGGGCTGGCCTGCCTCCGTGTCGGGAAAGTGGCTGACCCGGCTCTGGGTGCGCGACCGGGTCCACGACGGAGAGAAGATGGGTGGGCACTCCTACCGCGTGCCTCGCTATCCGGTGGAGCCGGGATCCGACGTGCTCGATGCGGACATGGAGATCATCGGAGCGATGCCGGTGAAATCCATCATCACGAGCCCTCTGACCGGCATCGAGCACCATGGAAGCGCGCCTCTCCCGCTTCGCGGGCACGCGTGGTGCGGAGACGGTCCGATCCGATCCATGCACGTTTCCTTCGATTTCGGGACGACGTGGATCGAGGCGGCGCTCCGGCCTCCGCGCAATCCCTTCGCCTGGCAGCGCTGGAACGCCGAGGTTCGCTTCCCCGTAACCGGGCACTACGAGGTCTGGGCACGCGCCACCGACCACGCGGGACGCCAACAACCCATGGTGATCCCGGGATGGAATCCGGGCGGTTACCTCAACAACGCCATGCACCGGATCGCGGTGCGGGTCGTCTGACGCGGATGCTCGCCGTCCTCCTGCTCCTGGCGGCGGCGGTCCAGAGCTCCGAGCTCGCGCCGGGCGAGGGACGAGATCTCGTGCTTTCCGCGTGCACGGCGTGCCACACGACGGAGATCATCACCGCCTCGCACATGACGCGCAAGAACTGGGATTCGACCCTCACCTGGATGGAAGAAACACAGGGGCTTATCCGTCTCGAGCCCGCTCTCCGGAAAGCGATCCTCGACTATCTGGAAAAGACACAGGGGCTCGCTGGTGCGGAAGAGGGCGAGAGCTCGAGCCCTTGGGCGTCTCCCGCTATCGTCCGAATCCGATCTGGTAAGCCAGGCTCAACGCCGCGAGCCGAGGAAGAGCCTCAGCACGTACCAGAACATGAGCGCGATGGAAGCGAAGAGCTGAAGCGCCGCCCCGACGTAGCGGTCCTCGGGGAAATGGTGCAGCAGGTTCGAGGTGTCGTAGAGGACAGCGGCGCCGGCGAACGCCACCATCGCCACGGAGAAGAACGTCCCGAGCTCGAACCCGAAGAGAACGCTCCCGGCGATGGCAACGAGGGCGAGAATTCCGAGGAAACGAAGGATCGCGCCGAGGAAGCTGAAGTCCTTGCGCGTCGAGAACGCGACCGCGGTCAAGCCGACGAACCCCATAAGAGTCACGGTGGCCGCGCTCTCGATGGCGCCGGGAGCGGCGTAGTTGGCGATGAAGAGAAGCGGAACGAAGATGATCGCTTCGGCGACGACGTAGCCCGCGAGTCCGAGGTACTGGCCCGAGACCGATGAGGTGCTCGAGGCCATGTGCGAGGCGAGCCAGCTCACGATCATGAACCCGCCCAGAACGAAGAGCCAGTTCACGCTGAGAAGGGCGTTCGCGATGGGAGCGGCGAGACCGCTCGTGAACAGGAACACCTCGATACCGATGAACCCCAGGATGGCGAACAGGAGATGGGTGTAGGTCCTCGTGAGGAACGTGGCGCGCCGATCCGCGTCGAGCGCGGCTACCGGCACGTTCGCATATTGGGCGGTCTGCATGGGTCCCCCCCTTGAAAGTTTCAGTATGAACGCGGGCACGCCGGATCGCGACCGGGAGGCCTGCGCCGAGAACCGGCGGCGGCCAGATCTTCGGCCGCCGCCTCGCAAACGATTACGAGAGAGCGCCCTCGAGGAACAGGGTCCCGAAGTGAAGCGTCAAGACCGCCTTGCCCTCGAACTTCCCCTTTCCCGGAGTGATGTCGATGAGCATGTGCTCGGCGCTTCCCGCGCTGGCCGAATACGCGGAGTCGAGCTTGATCACGTTCGCCAGGTCCGGGGTCGCGCCGCGCGCGAGGCCGCCCTTGTAGAGGGCCATGACGAAGTCGTTGGGTCCGTTCTTGACGACTCCGATGGTGTATTCGCCCGCGGGAAGGGTGGCGCTCCCTGCGGTGACGTCCGCGGAAAGCTTCAGCGAGGGCCGGCGTGGAGTGATGAACTCGCCGACCTTGGCGTTCTCCGCGTGGGTCATGTTCGCGGGCGTCGTGTTGTAGGCGATCGTGGCCTCGGCCCCTCCCGGAAGGGCGCAGGTGATGGTCTTGTTGAAATGCGGGTGGGCGAGCGAAAGGCTCGGGACGCAGACGACCGCGAGGACAATCAAAATCGCAACCAATCTCTTCACAAGGAACCTCCTGGCTCTCGGATAGAGCCCCTCCCGGTGCGGATGCTACCATAACCTCCGAGTGCAAAGTTTCCTCCATGCCCGCGAGCTTCGGGCGCGATTCCAGGTTGAGCTCGACCGCTTCCCGAGAAAGGACGGAGCGACTCCCGGACTGACTCCGGCGGCCGTCGCCTGCGTCATCGTGGGAGCCGCGGACGGCGAGGCCGCGTTCGTTCTCACGCGGCGGACCTCGGGGCTTCGCCGGCACAAGGGCCAATGGGCCCTCCCGGGAGGACGTATCGACCCCGGTGAGACCGCAGCCGACACCGCGTTTCGAGAGCTGCGTGAGGAAGTCGGGATCGAAGTCGGCCCCGAGAGCCTCCTCGGAGCCCTCGACGACTTCGAGACCCGCTCCGGGTTCCGCATCACTCCCCTCGTGATCTGGGGGCCAGAGAGAGCGGCGCTCGTCCCCAATCCGAAGGAAGTCGAGGCCGCCTATCTCGTTTCCCTGAGGGCCATCCACTCGCTTTCTCCGAAGATCGTCGAGGGTCCGGATCCCGACAAGCCGCTCCTGACTCTTCCTCTCGAGGAACCGGAGACGGTGGTCTACGCTCCGACGGCGGCGATGGTGTATCAAATGAGGGAGGTTCTCCTCCACGGACGAGCGACGCGGGTCGATGGGTTCGGCGAGCCCCGCTTCGCATGGAAATAGGTGATTGCCTCCGCGGAGGCGGGCTCGGCCTTCGAACTACCCCTTCCCCGACTCATGCCGCAGGGCGTGGTCCGCGAGGGTCAGCGCCATCATCGCCTCCGCCATGGGCACGAACCGCGGGAGAAGACAGGGGTCGTGGCGTCCCTTGACGGCGATGGTGGTGGGCTCGCCTCCGCGTGTCACCGTCTCCTGTTCGCGGGGGATGCTCGACGTTGGCTTGACGGCACAGCGAAGAATGATGGGCATCCCTGAGGAGATTCCGCCCAGCATGCCTCCGTGGCGGTTGGTTCGGGTCACAACGCGTCCGTCGCGCATCTCGATGACGTCGTTTGCCTGGCTTCCTTTCAGAGAAGCAGCGCCGAACCCGATCCCGTACTCGACTCCCATGACCGCCGGGAGGCTCAGCATCGCCTTTCCCAGATCCGCTTTCAGCTTGTCGAACACCGGTTCTCCCCAGCCAGGGGGAACACCGGTCGCGACGATCTCCGCGATGCCCCCGATCGAGTCTCCCTCCCGCCTCACCTTCTCGATGAGCTCGATCATCTTCTCGGCAGCGGCGGCATCCGGGCAGCGCACGATGTTGGCCTCGACCGCATCGAGAGTCACCGCGGCGGGATCGGGGACTTCGGCCGTGACGCTCCCGATCT
>Ga0187893_10001960_pt1 | contig 46823 bp, 59 predicted proteins | sample MA1701074metaG_FD_139574 | JGI IMG/M metagenome (GOLD analysis project Ga0187893, IMG submission 139574) | White microbial mat communities from a basaltic lava cave in the Kipuka Kanohina Cave System on the Island of Hawaii, USA - MA170107-4 metaG ... | reverse complement strand
GGGGCCGAAATCGCGGCGCTGTTGGCGGAGGACTGTTTCGACTGTTTGGATGGGCCGATTGTTCGTATTGCGCCGCCGGACACGCCGGTGCCGTTCAGCACGCCGCTGGAGGAATTTTTCCTTCCGAAGGCGAGCGACATCGTTGCCGTGGCACGGAGATTGGCGGCGTATTGAGGCACGCCATCGGTTCGGAGTAGTGCGCCGGGGGAAGAACAAGCAGAAGAGATCATACGTTCGGCTCACGAGTGACGATTGACGTCTGACGAGGTGCTGAGTGCCCATCGACATCATCATGCCTCAGCTTGGAGAAAGCATCGCCGAGGGAACGGTGATCAGGTGGTTTATTCCGGTCGGAGGGACGATTCAGAAAGACGAATCGCTCTTGGAAGTCGAAACCGAAAAAGTCACATTGGAAATTCCCTCGCCTGCCACAGGTCGGCTCAACGAGATCACCGTTCATGAGGGCGAGACTGTCCCCGTAGGAACGTTGCTGGCGCATCTTGACAGTCTTCCGCCTTCGGAAGTCGTCAATCGAGTTGGAGGGGTCGTTGTCCGTCCTATGGCGGCGGCTTCGGCGGGAGACCAACACCATTCTCCGGCAGTTCGGCAGTTGGCAAGGGAGCATGGAATCGATCTTTCGCGGGTGAAGGGAACCGGGGCAGGCGGCCGAGTGACCAAGAAAGACTTGCTCGATTTTCTTGCTGGAAGTGGAGCGCAGCCTAAAGTCGCCTCTATTGGCGGGGAGTCTTCCATGGGAGAGGACATTCTCCCGCTTACGCAGATGCGTAAGACCATCGCGGATCGGATGATCAAAAGCAAGCACACCTCCGCGCATGTCACCACCTTTTTCGAAGCCGACTTTTCACAGATTGCAAAATTCCGAGAAGGCCGACATCTCACGTATCTCCCGTTTGTCATTCGAGCCGCGACCAAGGCCATCCGGGATGTCCCGATCGTGAACTCGTCATGGGGAGAGCAAGGGATCGTGGTCAAGAAAGATATCCACTTGGGGATCGCCACGGCGATTGAGGAAGGGCTGCTGGTACCGGTCGTGCGGTACGCGGATCGAAAAGGACTGACGCTGCTGGCAAAGGAAATCGGGGATCTCGCTGAGCGGGCTAAGTCCAAGAAACTGAGCCCTGAAGAGGTTCAAGGCGGGACGTTCACGATTACGAACCATGGCGGGTTCGGCAGCTTGTTCAGTACGCCGATCATCTATCAGCCGCAGATCGCCATTCTGGGCGTCGGCGCGATTCAGAAACGGGCCGTCGTCATCAATGATGCCATCGCCATTCGACCGATGGGCTACCTCAGTCTGTCGTTCGATCACCGCGTCATCGATGGCGCGACCGCGGATCGATTCATGGCCAAGGTCAGACACTATCTCGAACAGAGTCGTTGGGAGCAGGTCTTGTGAACCGGATTCCACGAGCAGTGATCGTCAGCGCCGCGCGGACGCCGATGGGGAGTTTCACCGGCGTGTTCAGCCGGGTGCCGGCGACGAAACTGGGCAGCTCCGCCATTGCCGAAGCATTGAAGCGTGTTCAATTGCCGCCAGAGCGCGTGGACCAAGTCTATATGGGCTGCGTCCTTGGCGCCGGGTTGGGGCAAGCGCCGGCACGACAGGCGTCCATAGGAGCCGGAATTCCGAACTCGATCGGGGCAACGACCGTCAACAAAGTCTGCGGGTCAAGCATTCAGACGGTGATCATGGCATCTCAGGCCATTGCCCTTGGAGAAGCGAACATTGTCGTGGCAGGGGGAATGGAAAACATGACCCGCGCGCCATATTTGCTGGAGAAAGCGCGGCAAGGATATCGCCTGGGACATGCGGAATTGGTCGACAGTCTCGTCAAAGACGGACTGTGGGACGTCTACAACAATTTCCATATGGGCAACGGAGGCGAGCTCTGTGCCGCCAAGTATCGATTGACGAGAAGAGAACTGGACGACTTCGCGCTCGAGAGCTATCGGCGCGCGCGCGAGGCGATTGCCACCGGAATCTTTCAACAGGAAATTGTGCCTATCGAAGTGCCGCAGCGCAAGGGACCGGCGATGACGGTTGCGGAGGACGAGGAACCGAATCGAGTGGATCTCAGCAAGATGCGTGAACTGAAACCGGTATTCCAGGACAACGGCGTCCTGACTGTCGGCAATTCCCCTGCCTGTAACGACGGCGCAGCGGCGCTGATCGTCATGGCGGAGGAGGAGGCTGCGCGTCTCGAGCTCGCTCCGATGGCCCGGATTGTCGGATATGCCGGAGCAGCGCTGGCGCCGGAATGGTTTACGATTGCGCCCATTGATGCGATTCGACGGGTACTCAAGCAGACAGACATGACGATCGGAGACATCGATCTGTTCGAAATCAACGAAGCGTTCTCAGCCGTCTCTCTCGCGATCAATCGGGAATTGGGACTCGATGAGAAGAAGGTGAATGTGAACGGCGGGGCGGTCGCGCTCGGCCACCCCATCGGAGCAACCGGAGCGCGCATCCTCACGACCCTGGTTCATGCTATGGCTGCGCGGGGAGCGAGACGCGGTTTGGCTGCTCTCTGTATCGGCGGCGGAGAAGCGTTGGCGATGATCGTAGAACGATAGCAATCATCAATGGTGAATCGTGAAGCTCGTCGATATCAAGACCATCGGCGTGGTTGGAGCCGGCCAAATGGGCTGCGGCATCAGCCAGGTATGCGCCACCGCCGGTTATGATGTTCTCCTCGTTGACGTCGCCGAGCCGCCGTTATCGGAGGCCATCTCCAAGATACGTATAGGGTTGGAACGCGCAGTCGAGCGAGGCGGTCTTACCAATCATCAAGCGCTAGAGGCGTCGGAACTCATTCATCCATCGACGCAGCGCGGTCGCTTGCGAGACACACAGTTGGTCATTGAAGCGGTCCCGGAGAATCCACTGCTGAAGCGGGAACTCTTTGCCGAGTTGAACCGGATCTGCGCGCCGCAGGTGGTCATTGCGAGCAATACCTCGTCTATTTCGATCACGAAGTTGGGAGCCGCATCCGGCAGGCCGGACCGCGTCGTCGGTATGCATTTTATGAATCCTGCACCCGTGATGCGGCTCGTGGAAGTCGTGCGCGGACTGGAAACTTCCGAACGAACGACCGAACTCGCGCTGGACTTGGCCAAGCGCTTGGGAAAAACGCCGGTTGTGGCGAAGGATGCGCCGGGATTTATCGTGAACCGTGTGCTGATGCCCATGATCAATGAAGCCGTGTTCGCGTTGGAAGAAGGTGTGGCGTCGGCTGAAGACATTGATTGGGCCATGACGACGGGCGCCAATCATCCCGTGGGGCCATTGGCGCTCGCCGACCGTATCGGCCTGGATACGGTGTTGGCCATCTGTCATGTCCTGTATCAAGACTTGGGTGATCCCAAATTTCACCCGTGCCCCTTACTGAGTCGGTATGTCGAAGCGGGTTGGCTGGGGCGGAAGAGCGGCCGCGGGTTTTATGTCTACGAAGGGAGGCACGAACGGCAGGAAGCAACAAGCAGAAAGTCCTGATCTAGGGCCTCGGTTCTTCATCACCATCCGGAGTCGGCCGATGCAAGAGCGCAAACTGCGATTTCCCTCCCTCTCAGGCTTCGATACCAGCCGTGTGTATACACGCAACGATCTGAAGGACTGGTCACCGGACGAAGAGCTTGGCGCGCCGGGTGAATTTCCATACACCCGAGGTGTGTATCCGACCATGTACCGCGGTCGGCTGTGGACGATGCGCCAATTCGCCGGGTTCGGATCGGCCGAGGACACCAACCGCCGTTTCAAATATCTTCTCCAACATGGCCAAACCGGATTGAGCGTGGCCTTTGACATGCCGACCCTGATGGGGATCGACGCGGATGCTCCGCTCGCGCACGGCGAGATCGGCCATTGCGGCGTCTCGATCTCGTCGCTCGACGATATGGAACGGCTCTTCGACGGGATTCCGCTTGACCAGGTCACCACCTCGATGACGATCAACGGCCCGGCCGCCGTGATTTTCGCGATGTACCTCGCGGTCGCGGAGAAGCGCGGTATCCGTTGTGAACAGCTGCACGGCACGTTGCAGAACGATATTCTGAAGGAGTACATCGCTCAGAAAGAGTGGCTCTTTCCTCCGGAACCTTCACTCCGCCTAATCACCGACACCATCGCATTCTGTGTCGAGCACGTGCCCAAATGGCATCCCGTCAGCATCAGCGGGTATCACATCCGGGAAGCAGGCTCGACTGCCGTACAGGAACTGGCCTTCACTCTCTACGACGGCTTGACCTACGTGGAGGCGGTGGTGAAAGCCGGTCTCCCGGTGGACCGATTCGCTCCACAGCTTTCGTTCTTCTTCAACGCGCACAACGATTTCTTCGAAGAGATCGCCAAGTTCCGGGCGGCCCGTCGACTGTGGGCCCGCGAAGTGACGCGACGCTACCGGCCGAACGATCCGCGTTCGGCGCAGCTCCGCTGCCACGCGCAGACCGCCGGCTGTTCCCTTACCGCGCAACAGCCCATGAACAACGTGGTTCGCACGACGATCCAAGCCCTCGCAGCCGTCTTGGGCGGCACGCAGTCCCTCCATACCAATTCGATGGACGAAACGCTCGCGCTGCCGACCGAGGGCGCGGTGAAACTGGCGCTGCGTACGCAGCAGATCATCGCGCAGGAGAGCGAAGTCACCAATAGCATCGATCCTCTCGGCGGTTCCTATTATGTCGAGAGCCTCACGAATCGCCTCGAAGAGAAGGCCTTGGATTACTTCCGTCGGTTGGATGATATGGGCGGCATGGTCAGGGCGATCGAGCAGGGATTCCCGCAGCGTGAAATCCTCGATGCCTCGCAGCGGTACCAGCGAGAGTTGGAACGGAACGAGCGGATCGTCGTCGGCGTCAACGAGTACGTGGAATCAGAGGAGCGTTCGATTCCGATCCTCAAGATAGGGCCGGAGGTCGAGCGTGAACAGGCGGCGTGTCTGTCGGACCTGCGCAAGTGTCGCGATTCTTTCAGGATGGCCGGCGCTGTCGAGGCCCTGCAGGAAGCAGCTTCATGCGGCGAGAACGTGATGCCGTATCTCCTCGAGGCAGTGAAAGCCAAGGCGACGTTGGGCGAGATTTGCATGGCCTTGAAGGAAGTGTTCGGAACGTATCGGGAGCCGGTGGTGTTGTAGGAGGGCCTCGGCTTGGGAAGGGTAGGCCACTCCGGCTTCGCCATAATGCGATAAGCAAAGGCGGCAATTGAACATCTGAGCGTTGGCCGCCCGCCGTACCGGACGAGAAGATCGGCGGAGCGGCACCTTGAGAGCATCTGAAAATGGCAACAGGCGCTATGGCGAAAGCCTTCGCAGCCGTACCCTTCCAGCCGAGGCCCAGAGGGAGAGGGAATAATGAAGCTTGGGGCGTTTGATATTTACCCGGTGAGTGACGGCCGGTTTCGGCTGGACGGCGGGGCGATGTTTGGTGTCGTGCCGAAACCCTTGTGGGAGAAATGTTGTGACGCCGACGAATTGAATCGGATCACCCTCAGTCTCACTGCATTGCTGATTCGGACGAACGGCAAGAACATTCTCATTGATACCGGGTTAGGGCCTAAGGAGGATCAGAAGTTTCACCGTATGTTCGCCGTCGAGCGAACTCCGACCATCCTCCAATCGTTGAAGCGGTTAGGACTGGGAGCGGAGGACATTCATCTGGTTATCAACACGCACCTGCATTTTGACCATGCGGGCGGGAACACAATAAGAGAAACGGATGGAGACGTTCGGCCGGCCTTTCCCAAGGCGCGCTACCTGATTCAACGAGGCGAGTTTGAAGACGCGGCTCGGGCCAATGAACGAACCAGGGCCAGTTACCGTCCGGACAACTTTGCGCCGATCGACCGGATCGATCAGTGGGAATTCCTCCACGGCGATACGGAGGTGGTTCCGGGTGTCACCGCGGTCGTCACCTCCGGCCATACGCGCTGTCATCAGAGCGTCAAGATCGAATCGGAAGGGGAAACGGCGTTCTTTCTCGGCGACCTGATTCCGACCGTGTCGCATCTGCCGCTTCCCTACATCATGGGCTACGATCTCTATCCACTCCAGACCCTGGAGACGAAGCGATGGGTGTTGGATCGGGCATTCGAAGAGCGATGGATGCTGCTCTTCGAGCATGACCCCCTGGTTCAAGCCGGGTACGTTCGGAAGGATCAGGAAGGTAAGTATTTTCTGCGAGAGGTGGCGGCATGGCAGTAGCGAGCACTCCTCTTCGCGTCCTTGTCGGCAAAGTCGGCCTCGACGGCCATGACCGTGGTGTGAAACTCATCGCACGCGCGCTACGAGACGCCGGGATGGAAGTCATCTATACGGGGCTGCATCAGTCGCCGGAACAGGTGGTCAGTACGGCGATTCAGGAGGATGTGGATGCGATCGGATTAAGCGTCCTTTCAGGCGCGCACAATACGCTGTTCCGACGCGTTCTCGAACTGCTCAAGGAACAGGGTGCCGAGGACATCGCCTTGTTCGGCGGCGGAATCATTCCCGATGAAGACGTTCCGTCGCTCACAGCGGCGGGGGTGAAGGCCCTGTTCAGGCCGGGGGTGCCCATTCAGGAAGTCGTGAATTTCGTCAAAGGGCTCAAAACACCGCGCTGAGGTCCTATGCGTACGTTGACAACGTCAGTAGTCCCCACAAGCAGTGAATTTGCCGCGAATCGAACCCACTATGAGGGCCTGATCGCCGATCTCCAGAAACATCTCGCCCTCGCACAAGCCGGAGGGCCGCCTGAAGCGGTCGCGCTGCATCAACAACGGGGCAAATTGACTGCGCGTGAGCGGATTGCCACGTTGCTCGATCCCGACGGTCCTTGGTTGGAACTCAGTCCTTTGGCGGCATCAGGGATGTACGACGATCATATCCCGGCTGCCGGTCTGATCACCGGCATCGGCTATGTGTCGAAACGGCCATGTGTCATCGCCGCCAACGATGCGACGGTCAAAGGCGGCACCTATTTCCCCATGACGATCAAGAAACATCTCAGGGCTCAGGAGATCGCCCTGGAAAATCGATTGCCGACGATTTATTTAGTGGATTCAGGCGGAGTATTCCTGCCGATGCAAGCCGAGGTCTTCGCCGACAAAGAGCATTTCGGACGGATCTTCTACAATCAGGCACGCCTGTCCGCCCTCGGTATTCCTCAAATCGCCGTCGTCATGGGAATGTGCACCGCCGGGGGCGCCTATGTGCCGGCCATGTGCGATGAAAACGTGATCGTCAAAGGGACCGGCACCATTTATCTCGCGGGGCCGCCGCTGGTCAAAGCGGCGACCGGCGAAGAGGTCACCGCCGAAGAACTCGGCGGTGCCGATCTCCATACGAGACTTTCGGGCGTCAGCGATCACCTCGCCGACGATGACCATGAGGCGCTCGAGATCTGCCGGTCGATCGTCGACACCCTCCCTCGCCGGCAGATCCTTCGCCGGCCTGCCACAATCGAGGAGCCGCGTTATCCCGCCGACGAACTCTATGGCCTCATTCCGAACAATCCTCGCCAGACTTTCGACTCTCATGAAGTCATTGCGCGTTTGGTCGACGGCAGTCGATTTCACGAGTTCAAGGCTCGTTATGGCCGGACACTGACGTGTGGCTTTGCACGCTGGATGGGGCATCAGGTCGGTATCGTCGCGAACAACGGCGTGCTCTTTTCTGAAGCCGCCTTGAAAGGCGCGCACTTCGTGCAGCTCTGCGCCCAGCGGCGGCTGCCGCTTGTCTTTCTACAAAACATCACCGGCTTTATGGTCGGGAAGGAGTATGAGTCGCGGGGAATCATCAAGGACGGCGCCAAGATGGTGCAGGCGGTGGCGGCCGTCGATGTCCCAAAGTTCTCGATCATTATCGGCGCCTCCCACGGCGCCGGGAACTACGCCATGTGCGGACGCGCCTACGCTCCGCGGTTTCTCTTCTTGTGGCCCAATGCTCGGACGTCGGTGATGGGGGCGCAACAGGCGGCGCAGGTACTCTTGACGGTGAAACAACAGCAGCGAGCCCGTGATAAGGCCGTCTTGCCGGAAGACGAGCGGCGAAAGATCATGGACTCCATACGGGCGCAGTATGAACGGGAAGGCAGTTCCTATTTCAGCACCGCTCGGCTCTGGGATGACGGAATTATCGATCCTCTTGAAACGCGCCGGGTTCTGGGTCTGTGTCTTGATGTCGCGATGACTACGCCCGTCCGTCCATCACACTTCCCGGTGTTCCGTATGTGAGGCGCCGATGAGAAAGTTCACCTCGATCGTGGTCGAGTCGCACGAAGGCTGGGCGCGGGTAATCTTGAATCGGCCCGACCGGCGGAACGCCTTTGACGCCCGCATGGTGGAGGAACTGTGCGAAGCCTTTTCCTTGTTGGGTCAGGCCGCATCGGTCCGGGCGATTACGCTGGCCGGGAACGGCGCCGCGTTTTGCGCCGGCGCAGACATCGATTGGCTGGGAGGGGGCGAGGCGGTGTCGGCCTTTCAGGCGCGTAAGGATGCCGAACAGCTTGTGGAAATGCTCCGCGTCATTGACGAATGTCCTTGCCCGGTGATCGGACGAATCCAAGGGGCAGCTTTCGGAGGCGGAATCGGATTGGTCGCAGCCTGCGACATCGCCGTTGCGGCTGAAGAAGCGACCTTTGCGCTCAGCGAGGTTCGTTTGGGGATGGTGTCGGGGGTGATTGCGCCTCTTTTGCTCCACAAAACAGGAGAGGCCTTTGCGAGAAGATTCTGCCTGACCGGCGAAATATTTCCCGCCTCGGCCGCCAAACAGTACAACCTCGTTCACGACGTCGTCGCGACGGACAAGCTCGAATCCCGCACCGCTGAGTTGGTACATGCAGTCGTAAGCCTTGCGCCGCAAGCGGTACGGGATACCAAGGCTCTGTTCCGCCGATTTCGCACAGCTTCGGACGATGAGCGATGGCAGGCCGGTGTCAAAGCCAACGTCCGTGCCCGTCTTTCGGCCGAGGCACGAGAAGGATTCCGGGCTTTTCTTGAAAAGCGCTCTCCTGTATGGCCGGCGCTGTCGGCAAGCCAGAGTAAGAAATCCTCTTCAAAAGAAGATTCGCACGATGTCGAAGCAAGAAGAGCATAGCACGGCCTCACGGCCGATCCGCATCATTGAAGTCGGTCCGCGGGACGGACTCCAGAATGAGAAGGATATCGTTTCAACTGAAGACAAGGTGTCGTTCGTGGATGCTCTGTCCCGGACCGGTGTGGCGGAGATCGAAGCGGGGTCGTTCGTGTCAGCTCACATGATCCCGCAGTTGGCGGACTCCGATGAGGTGTTCCGGAAGATCAACCGGAAACCCGGCGTTGTCTATTCGGCGCTGGTTCCGAACGAACGGGGATTGGAGCGAGCGCGGGCGGCGGCGGTCAATAAGATTGCCGTCTTTACCGCAGCCTCCGACACCTTCACCCGAAGAAATATCAACTGCACGATAAGCGAGTCGATCAAACGGTTCAAGCCGGTCATATCCGGCGCGAAACGGGATGGCATCACTGTGCGTGGGTACATTTCTACCGTGACCCACTGTCCCTTTGAGGGACCTGTCCCGCCATCGCAGGTTCTTGATGTGGCGCGGCAGTTGCTCGACCTCGGAATCGATGAAATCTCCCTTGGAGAGACCGTCGGGAAGGCCGCTCCCCGCGACATTCGGCGACTGTTGGATCAAATAGTGCCGCGCATCGAACGAAGCCGTCTCTCGCTTCATGTTCACGACACCTGCGGTATGGCCGTGGCCAATGTCCTGACGGCGTGGGCCGACTACAGTATCGAAGCGTTTGATACGGCTGCCGGAGGGCTGGGCGGATGTCCCTACGCCCCGGGTGCATTGGGAAATGTCGCCACCGAAGACGTGGTCTATGCACTGAAAGCATCGGGAGCTTCTCTTTCCGTGGATGAGCGGGAAGTTATCGCGGCAGCGAGCGAACTCGGTAAAATTCTGCACCGTCCACTTTCGTCCCGTTTGTCGCGTGTGCAGATAGAACAAACGGCCTACGAAGGTGTGGCATGAGTGTGTCGAGTCCACACCTGTCCATGCGTGGCATCCACGGCGTGGCGACCTTGGTTGAGCAGGTCAGAGCCGGGAATATTCGTGCCGTATCACGCCTGATCACCTTGCTGGAAAATCACATGGACGACAGAACGGCGCTGCCGTTCCTAAACGGTTCACCGGGAAGCGCCACGGTGATCGGAGTCACGGGGTACCCCGGAGCCGGGAAAAGCACCGTTGTCGACCGCTTGGTAAGCGTTTATCGGCGGAGCGGTCTGAAAGTCGGCGTCCTGGCGGTCGATATCAGCAGTCCCGTCACGGGAGGCGCGCTATTGGGTGACCGTATCAGAATGCAGGGGCATGCGCTGGATCGAGGGGTCTATATTCGCAGTATGGCGACCCGAGGGCACTACGGAGGACTTGCCAGAGCGACCCGCGATGCGACACGGGTCCTGGAAGCGGCCGGGTATGCAGTGATCTTGATCGAGACCATCGGAGTCGGCCAGAACGAAGTCGACATCGTGGATCTGGCGCAGACGGTGGTGGCAGTCGTCGCACCGGGGTTGGGGGACGAGGTTCAAGCGATGAAGGCCGGGTTATTGGAAGTCGCACATATCGTCGTGGTCAACAAAGGAGACCTTCCTGGCGCGGACACCACATTGCGGGACTTACGAGAATGGTGTCCCAAGGTATTGCGAACTGTCGCGACGACAGGCGAGGGGATTCCGGAGCTCGCCGGCGCGATCATAGATGATCACAGGCTCCGTGGTGTTCTGCATGTCGGTGCAGCTCAGAACCGCTTGTTCCGGCCGAACCGCACGGATGGAGAGAGATAGGGAAAAGGAAGAATCGATGGGGGTGTATTCGGCGGCAACCATGAAGAGGGCTAGGCCCGATGAGCCGCCGGCGCAAGTGAAGCTTGGTATGGAGGACTTATGCCGCATCAATTATTGACGATCTCTCACCATATCGCACGAATTACCCTCCATAATCCGCCGGCCAACGTGCTCAATCTTTCCGTGATCAAGGAGCTCGAACATGTTCTGAACGAGTTGGAGGAAGACGAGTACGTCCGAGCGGTGATTGTGACGGGCACGGGACGGTTCTTCTGCGCCGGGGCCGATATCAACGAACTGGCTCACCTCAATACCACGCATGGCGGGTCGGAATTTGCCGTTCGTGGACAGTCGCTGCTGAACCGGATCGAACGATCGGACAAGCCGGTGCTCGCCGCGATCAATGGAACGTGTGTCGGCGGAGGTCTCGAACTGGCCTTGGCCTGCCATATTCGGGTCGCGGTGGCAGGGGCGGTGTTGGGATTGCCCGAAATCAAACTTGGTCTCATTCCTGGTTTCGGCGGCACGCAACGGTTGCCTCGAGTTGTCGGCCCCTCCAGAGCCGCCGAGATGATCCTGACGGGAGAAAGCCTATCCGCTGAGGAAGCGCAACGAATCGGTCTGCTGAATCGAGTGGTCCCGTCACAGGAGCTCATCACGCATGTAGAAGCGATCGCCGCTTCCATTGCGACGTGCGGGAAAACCGCGGTCGAATCCGCGCTTCATGCGATCAGAGGAGGAATCGATATCCCCTTGTCGGAGGGACTGGCGAGAGAAGCGGAACTATTCGGCCGATTGTGTGTGACTTCCGACAAGCAGGAAGCCATTCGGGCGTTTCTCGACAAACGACCGTCGAAGGTTGCGAGCGCATGAAGCATGTCGATCGAACACGCAAACAACAGGGTCGTATCATGACCGCAGCCGTCTCCACGAACAGCGGATGACGTTGGACGATTGACGTTCGGGTTGCGAGGTGCAGAATGCTTGCCGATCGCCTCGCTCGGTATGGCCGGTCGCTGCGCTACGGCGATTTACCGCATGCCGTCGTGCACGAAGCCAAACGGCGCGTGCTCGACAGTCTAGGCTGCGCGCTCGGGGCCTGGAATGCGTCGCCCTGCCGTATCGCCCGCCGAATAGCACGAAGCGTCAAGGTGTCGCAGGGTGCCACGCTGTGGGGCACGCATCACAAGACTCTTCCCGACCTCGCCACCTTTGCCAATGGCGGGCTCGTCCGGTATCTCGATTTCAATGACACCTATCTCTCGAAAGAGCCGGCGCACCCGTCCGACAATATTCCGGCCATTGTCGCGGTCGGCGAAGCCGTTCATGCCTCCGGCAAGCAGGTGATTGAAGCCATCGCGCTTACCTATGAGATTCAGTGTCGCCTCTGTGACGCCGCAGCGCTCCGACCCCGCGGCTGGGACCACGTGACCTACGGCCCGTTTTCCTCCGCGGTCGGCGTTGCGAAGCTCATGAAGCTTTCATCCGCGCAGACCGTACAGGCCGTCAACCTGGCGGGTGCCGCGAATGTGGCGCTGCGGCAGACGCGGGTCGGGGATCTGTCCATGTGGAAGGCCTGCGCGTTCTCGAACGCCGCTCGCAACGGCGTGTTTGCCGCCGGGCTGGCGCAGCAGGGCATGACCGGGCCGTCGCCGATCTTTGAAGGGGAAAAGGGCTTCATGAGGTTGGTGTCGGGACCGTTCGAGCTGGCAGCGTTCGCGGCGGAAGAAGGGCCGACCTCCGCCTTGGGGGATGAACGGCCTTCTCGATTCAAGATTCTGGACACCTATATCAAGCGATACCCGGTCGAGTATCACGCCCAGACTGGGGTGGAGGCCGCCTTGGCACTTCATGCCGAACTGAAGGAGGTGGAAGGAATTCGCGCGATCGAACGGCTCACGGATATCGAAATCGGGAGTTATGAGGTGGCCATCGAAATCATCGGGCGCGATCCTGAGAAATGGCAGCCGACCACGAGGGAAACGGCCGATCACAGTTTCCCCTACTGCGTCGCGACGGCATTACGCGACGGTCGCATGACGCTGCAGTCATTCGGCGCGAAGCGATTACGGGATTCAGCCCTGCAGGACTTGATGAAAAAAACCCGTGTCGTCCGGCAACCCGAGTTCGTGCAGTGTTATCCCAAGAGTATGCCGACCAGAATCACAGTCAGAACCGACGCTGGGAAAACGTACATGAGACAGGTAGAGCTTCCGGTTGGACATCCCGGCAATCCGATGTCGGATCGAGATCTGGAAGTGAAATTTCGCCGGCTGGCTGCCGGACGACTGAGCCGTCCGCGTATCGATCGGCTGATTGAATTCGTGTGGCAGCTTGATCGGGTTCGAGACATCGGCACACTCATGCCGCTCTTGAGGATATGAGTTGGGGGCCGGATCGTCAATGACGAACAGGGACAAGAATTCAGCCACGCAAACGAAGACATTGCGCTTGCGTGAATTGCTGAGTGCGCGCGCCCTTGCCATTCCTGGGGCCTTCAACGCGCTGGTGGCGTTGCAAATCGAGCGAGCCGGCTTCGAGATCGCCTATGTCTCGGGGGCGGCCATATCTGCTTGCCGGGGGGTGCCGGATATCGGCCTCCTGGCGCTCAGTGATATGGCGGCGGAGGCGGAGAGGATTGCCCGGGCGGTCTCGATTCCGACTATCGTCGATGCAGATACGGGATATGGCGGTCCGGCTCAGGTCGCTGAAGCGGTGAGAGTGTTCGAAGAAGCCGATCTTGCCGGCATGCAGATCGAAGATCAAGACACGGCCAAGAAGTGCGGCCATCTTTCAGGCAAGCGTCTGGTGTCGAGAGGGGAAATGGCGGCCAAAATCGAGGCGGCCGTTCAGGCAAAAAAGGATCGGAATTTCATGATCGTGGCGCGCACCGACGCCCGCGGAGTGGAGGGACTGGAAGCCGCCGTTCAACGGGCGACGACCTATGTGGAGGCCGGTGCGGATGCGCTGTTTCCAGAGGCGCTCGAATCGGCCGAAGAATTCCGGACATTTGCCCGCGAAATGGCGAAAGGAGGGATCACGGTTCCATTGATCGCGAATATGACGGAGTTTGGGAAAACACCTCTTTTGAGCGTCGCAGAATTCGAGAGTCTCGGGTATCACGGGGTGCTCTTTCCCGTGACGGGCTTACGGACGGCCTTGCAGGCCATCGACAGGCTGCTGGGCGAGCTCAAGCTGTTCGGATCTCAGAAAGACTGGCTCCATCACATGATGACGCGACGAGAACTGTACAGTCTGCTCCGGTACACGGATTCTCACGAACGCTGAGAAGGGAGGATCTATGAACACGGTCATCCACAAGTCTCCCGCGACTGAGATGAAGGAGGGTTCAACGTATAGCCCCGGTCTCGAAGGAGTGATCGCCGGAGAGTCGGCTCTCTGCCTCGTCGATGAAGGGGAATCCGGTCTTCTCTATCGAGGCTATGCGATCCGCGATTTGGCGCAGCACAGTGCTTTTGAGGAAGTGGCTTATCTCCTGCTGTTCGGTCGTCTGCCGAATCGGCAAGAGCTCAATGACTTCTCAGCACGACTCATCGATCAAGCCATGCTCCCTCACCTCCTCCAAGTATTTCTCGGCGCAGTTCCTTCCGGCTCACATGCGATGGACATCGTCCGATCGGGTGTTTCGCTGTTGGGTGTGGTGGATTCGGACACGACCGACCACTCGCATGAAGCCAACGTTCGCAGATCGATCCGGCTGCTGGCGCAAATCCCGCTGATCGTTGCGACATCCTATCGGCTCGTCACCGGCAAACCGAGCCGCAGGCCGCACTATGATCTGACCTTTGCAGAGAATCTCTTGTATCTCCTGACCGACCGAAGAGGAGATGATCAGGCGAAAGCCATGGCCCGTGTCCTGGACGTCTCGCTCACGCTGTATGCCGAACATGAATTCAACGCCTCCACGTTCGCCGCCCGTGTCACGGCATCGACGATGACGGACTTGTACTCCGCCGTCACGTCGGCAATCGGGACGCTCAAGGGATCACTCCACGGAGGAGCCAATGAGGCGGTTGCCGAAATGTTCGTGGATATCGGCAATTGTCACCGCGCGGAAGCCTGGGTTCGGGAGGCACTGGCAAAGAAGCGGCGCATCATGGGTTTCGGCCATCGTGTGCTCAAGAAAGGTGATAGCCGCTCAGCCATCATTCAACAGCATGCCGAATCGTTGAGCCGGGTCTGCGGCGACCGCCGGTGGTATGACATTGCGACGACGATCGAGCATGTGATGGAACAGGAAAAAGGCCTCTACCCCAATCTCGATTTCTATACGGCGGTGGCCTATCTCCTGATGGAGATTCCGCTCTCGCTGTATACGCCGCTGTTCGTCTGTTCGCGCATCACAGGATGGTGCGCCCATGTCATCGAACAGCAGGACCACAATCGGTTGATGAGGCCCCGTGCGCTCTACACGGGACCGTCGAGGAGGGAGTATGTCCCCCTTGATCACCGTGCCTGAGCACATCGCGCGGGCGCGAACAGTCGAAGAGCCGTGCCTCCTGCTCCCGTGGAACTCGTTTGCCGAATTCTTCAAAGCCCGTGTCCATGATCGCGCCGGGATCAGTAGGACCTTCATGACCTATTGCGATGACGATAGAGCGGTGCGCTACACCTACACCTATGCGGAATTCGGAACGGTGGTCGAACTGTTCGCCGCGTTTCTCCATGATCATGTGGGAGTACGGCGTGGAGATCGACTGGCGACACTTCTTTTTAATCACGACGTCACCGTGGTGTTGTACTTTGCAGCCTGGACCTTGGGCGTCACGATCGTGCCGATCAACGTCGAGGAACCCACGGATAAGAAACGCTACATCCTGGAACATTCCGAAGCGTCGGCTGTCTGTTGTTGGCACACGTATCTTGGTGAAGTGAAAGATCTTCAACCGGAACTTCCCGCCTTGCGCCATGTGATTGTGCTGAATGATGAAGGTGTCGTGCAAGGGCCGAAACATAGGGAAACGGCCAAGGTTGGAGCAGCCCCATTTGTGGGTGTCGCATCTCACACTCCCGGTCTGGAAGATGAAGCGCTCATCGTCTATACATCCGGGACCACCGGTCCGCCGAAAGGCGTGGTTCTCACCGTAAGGAACTTGCTCGTCGATGCCGACGCCATTGCCGGGTGGCATCGGTTCGGAGCGGACTCCCGCCTGATGTGCGTGCTTCCGATTCATCATGTGAATGGGATCGTCGTCACGGTGATCACACCGTTCTATTGCAAAGGCAGCATCATCTTGAATCGCAAGTTCAAGAGCGCCGCGTTCTGGCGGAGACTACACGAAGAGCGGGTCACCTGCGTCAGTGTCGTCCCGACCCTGTTGGAGTTCCTCTTGGATGCAAACGAGGACATCGTCGCATACCGGCTGGACGAATTCGGCGGATTCATCTGTGGCGCCGGTCCCTTGCTCAAAGACACCGCAACGCGGTTCGAAGACCGATTCGGATTTCCGATTCGCCACGGCTACGGCTTGTCCGAGACAACCTGCTACTCCTGTTTTCTGCCCAATGAACTCTCGCGTGAAGAGCATCGTCATTGGCTCAGCGATTACGAGTTCCCCTCGATCGGAGTTCCGCTCCGGCACACTATGATGGCGATTCTGGATGCCGAGGGGCAGTCGCTGCCGGAAACCGCGAGAGGAGAGATTTGCATCCGCGGGGGGACCGTCTGTGCCGGTTATTTCAAGCGGGACGATGCGAATGATGCGGCATTTCAATGGGGCTGGTTCCGTTCAGGGGATGAGGGATTTTATGTCCGAGATATGTCAGGGCGACCGTTTTTCTTCATTTCCGGTCGCCTGAAGGAACTCATCATTCGAGGTGGTGTCAATATTGCGCCGTTGGAGATCGACGAGGTGTTGAAGAGTCATCCGCTCGTGCGATTTGCGATGGCTGTTCCGTTCGAGCATCGTTACTATGGTGAGGAGATCGCCGCGTATGTGGTGCCGAGGGACGAAGCCAGTCCGCCCACCAAAGCCGAGTTACTCGCACACTGCCGGCGACGGCTGCCGTTCTCAAAATGTCCAAAAGTTATTCTCTTTGGACAGGACGTGCCCTATACCTCGACCGGCAAGCCTAAGCGTCTGGAACTCAAAGCGTCCCTCGCTTCCGTATTGGCGGCCTACCGCTACCATCAATTCAAGGAAATACAGTAGTAGAAAGGAGCAGCTTACGGAATCAGGAGTAAAGGGACGGATACATCATCCCCCACTAGTGGTGTCCTAGATGCAGCAAAGGGCTGCCCCGCCGTATCCGAACGGTTCGGGCAGCCCTCACCCCCGTGAAGGGTCGCAATAGTTACCTGCCCTTCCGGCCACAGCTACGGATCAGCCCATGAAGCCTCCCATCATCAACGCGAAGGCAACGATCCCGATAAAAATCAAGCCATACAAATACACCCATGCTGGCTCGTGTGTTATGTCGTCCTTTATTTCCTTTAAGTGTACATCACTCATAGTCGTTCACCTCCTTGCTTGAAACCTGCAGCCTTCCGCTTGATTGAGGATGTCTGGACCGTCCTCCATATTCAGGAGCATATTAAGATGCGGACTGCTCCTTCGACATCGCCTAGAAGGTTGAATTACGGCCTACACCGATCGGGTGATGAAAAGGAGTAGCTACTAAGCCTGGAGGTAGGTGAGGATTGCCTCGACGCGCCCGTCGACGGAAAGCTTCTGATAGATATGATGCAGGTGTGTCTTTACGGTATCGACGGAGACGCACAACTGATCGGCGATTTCCTTATTGCTCCGACCGGATGCTGCGCAACCCAATATTTCTCGTTCCCGGTCGGTCAAGTTCATGAGTACGGTGGCGTGGTGCTCTCGCGTCTGCCCCATTGCGCCGGGAACAGTACGGGCGAAGCCGTCCGGCATGATCGGCGACAGGATATGTTCTCCTCGAACGGTAGCCCTGATGATGCGCAGAAAGTCCGTCTTGTCGGTGTCCTTGAGAATGTAGCCGAACGCTCCTGCCTGCATGGCGGCGATAATCCGCGTGTCTTCATCGTACCGCGCCAACAGCAGTACCCGCGTGTCGGGGAGATGCTGCCGGATGAGTTTCGCGATCGATTCCACATCGAGATCCGGCATGTCGACGTCAAGGAGCACGATATCGGGCTTGTGTTCCATCGCCAATCGATAGGCCTCCCGTCCATCCGGCGCCTCTGCGACGGAAGCGACATCCCGTTCGCGTTCCAACAGCAGCCGCAGACTTTGCCTGAACAGCCGTTGGGCCTCGACAATGAGCACCCGAATGGATCTTGGCTGTGTGCCATGCTTGCGGCGGTACGCGGCGCTTCCCCGGCGATGGGCTGACGTATCAATCCCTCCTTTCATGCGAGTGACCTCACCCGAAGGCTTGCACTCACGATGATCTGCCGAGCGACGTGACGACTCGTGGCTCGTTTATCATGCGGCCATGCGATACACCCAGCGATCTGCATCGCGTCTGATCTGAGCGAGAGCTCTTGCTTCTCTGCTCTGCGCCGCCAGTGAGAGCGCTCCAAGGAAAACCGCCGACAGCATGAAGCCGGCAACAACCAAGTAGCCCATTGGAATTTCAGGCCATGCTATCGGTTCGTTCACGGCGACAATCTCCCCCTTCGCGGATAAGCCGATAGGAGCCGGCGCGATGATGCGGTCCGTCGGTGTTTCACTGCGCACCGCGGCAAATATCAAGCCGGCCAGCTGCTCTTGCCGTGTGGCCTGTCCTTGCTCCATGCTCCTTTGCGCCTCAACCACCCGGACCAGAGCCCACCCGAGCCGTTCCTGGATCGCACCGGCCTGTATCCAATCGTGCTGAGCGGCCTCGACGATGCGGCGTCCAAGCGTGGCTTGCCAAGTGGAAGCGAACTCATGATAAAGCTGTTGTCCCCTGGCTTCGATCGCGCCGATCATCGTCATGTTGTACATGGAGCCATACTGATCGGCCGACAAGAGGCCGCTCCGAACGCCGCGGGTCGTGGAGTTGACGATCGCTCGTCCCATGACGCCCTGCACGCGAGCCAGATGATCAGCCGGAACGGTTGCCGCTTCATTGAGGACAGTCCCGAGCAAGCCGCGTGAGCCTGAGTACAACTCATAATGCGCCATGGTCGCGCGGTTCCATTCGGAGACCGATTGAGCCATGGCGTGATTGGTGCGGCGCTCGAAGAGCGCTTGATCGACGATGGCTTGACCGAGTGCCGATTCGAGGGCGCTCATGCCGCTCTCGATGCCCGATGTTTGTTCCAGGGCAAAGGCCTGCGGCGCAACCGCCTGATAGGTTCCGTTGGCGGCAAGGAACAAGAAGAGCGCTCCGAAGATGATGGCGCACATTCCGACACCCACGATGATGTCGATGGTGTTATAGCGGTAGGACATAGATGCCTCCTTGCCACATCGAGTCCATCGCCCGTGTGGCGGCGCGTGGCAAACGAAATAGCCGTCGGGTCGGCAAGTCTGCCGGCAAGACAGAAGATAACTCAGTGAGATGATTGGTTAGAGATGAAGCCGGGCAGGGGCCGCACTTGCCATGCTCAGCCTGTTGGTATTCTGCTCCAACGACGAACATGGCCCCCACCTCCTCGAAACCGAGGCGGTATCGATATTTCACTCTACGCCTCAGGGGTAGAGCGGTCAAGGGCGCATGCTTTCCGTCTTCATCTCCGTTGACAGAGCCTGAGTCGGGCTTGTAGGCTAAATAGACGACGTACTGAGCTACGCTGACGCTCCCATCGCTCGCGCCGTTCCTCCCCATCCCGTTCTTGCGCGTCTGATTCTCCGGTCTTCGCCGCTTCTACGCCTGAGTCTCCACGAGTGCCTCTCTGCCAAGACGCCGGACGCGTTTTGGTGCCGAGGGGAGGGGAGGCCTCACATCTCACCAAGGAGTTCACATGAATAAGGAACAATTCGGACAGTTCTGGGGGCAGCTCAAGGCGCCGCTCAAGGCAAAGTGGGTGAGAATCACCGAGGAGGACCTCGTTGAGATCAAGGGAACCTCGATACGTTCGACACCGTCCTTCAGAAGCGGTACGGCGAACTCCAGAAGGATGAAGTGACGACATGGGCCCACCGGCGCTATTGCCATTGGACCGGAAACTACCTCGGTTATCAGGAAGAGGCGCCGGCGGTGTAGACCAGTAGTCATTCGGTGGTCGAGGTACGGCTGCTATCTACGAAGGGAGCGAACATGAAGCAAATCGTGATCAACAGGAGCTATGACCAATTCTGCATTAGCCATAAGGCACTGGTCCGGTTGCGTGAATTGGGGCAACAAGAGGCGTTGAACGAAACGGATACTGGGGCGTATTGGCCTCAGGCGGCGGGGCCGCGGGAACCGAGCCTGAACCAATATGGGAAACTCATTCCACGGGATGATGAGAATCTCGTTCGCGTGGTGGCGGAACTTGGGGAAGCAGCCGATGGGCATGCCGCGGCACTCAAGATCGTGACCATCCCCGACGATGTGCAATGGGTGGTCACCAAGATCGAGGGTGGCGAACTTGTGAGTGAAGTCCACCGCACGTGGGGATGACCGAAGAAGCCATGTTCCTCGCAAACAGGGTTGCAAGGACACGCCGTTTGATCGGTAGATTGAAGGGGCGCTTCAATCGAAGCGCCCCTTCCGGAGTCAGGTCGTACGCGTGACGCAGTTAATAGCGGTTGCGGTTCTGTCCACCGCCGGAACGATTGCCGCCGCCGCCACCACTACCACCGAAACGCGGTTCCATCGGTTTCGCCTCATTGACGGTGAGCGACCGTCCATCCATCTGTGACCCGTTTAAAGCCGTGATCGCCGCCTTGGCTTCCTCGGCGCTCGACATTTCGACAAAGCCGAAACCTCGAGATTGGCCTGTGAATTTGTCCGCAATCACGCGGGCCGATTCGACCGTGCCGTGCTCGGCAAACAGGGTGGTGAGTTGAGATTCCGTTGCCGAGTATGGCAACCCGCCGACATACAGTTTTGAACCCATGGGGGTTCCTCCTTCTAAAATGACATCGTCCATGACGCGAGAGGGATTTCGGAGGGGAAGGAGAGGGCCAAAGACGTAATGGATGAACGGCTCAGGTCAGGCTTCCAATCAGATTCTCGGCAGGAACAACATCGGTGACAGGCCATTGAGATTCTTGTTTCATGCGAGGCCCTCCGCAATGAGACAGGGGCATCCTATCAGGTGCGTGTGCGAATAGCTACACTGAGGGTTCGGAATAGATCCCGTTCGGATGAGCATCATCAAGCTCTGACGCACCTCGCAAGACCTACCTATCTATTCTCAGTGAATGGCGTCATGTCCAATAATTGAGAAATGATTGGCTCAATGTGCTGCTGACGGTAGCATACGAAATCATGATGAAGCATCGCCTTTCTACATGCCTGGTGCTTGCCTTGGGCATAACCTACCCGGCGTTTGCCCAGGCTGATTTTGTTGCACGAGTCCTCATCGTCCACGAGGGAGATCGTCTCACGATCCATCATCAGGGTCGGAAGGAAATGGTCTACCTTCGAGATATTGATTGTCCTGAGATGAAACAACCGTATGGAAAGCAGGCCAAACACGCGACGACCGTCTATGTCGCCAACCGTGACGTAGTGGTGCGGGATTTGAAGCGTGACCGGCAGGGTCGGGTCACGGCGGACATTCTGCTTGAAGACGGCAGGCATGTTGCCCATGAGTTGGTGAAAGAGGGACTCGCCTGGGCACAGCAGGGGAAAGCCAGCGATCAGACCCTGAAAGATATGGAAGAGCTTGCCAGAGCTTCCGCCAAGGGCCTGTGGTCCGAGCCGAATCCTATTCCGCCATGGAAATGGAAGTCGGCGAAGACGACCGGTCGGAACTAATCTCCCGTTCCTATTGCGTCACGCTCCGCAGTCACCACATATCGCAACGGCCCACCAAACATCATCGAATCGAACGGATAGCAGGTGACGAGGACGAGGCTGGTCTGTGGGTGATCGAGTGCAATGGCTCCGGATCGTGAATCCACAATGCGGCTTCCCGATACCACATAGCGAATCCTTTTGCCCCTCGCCGCTTCGATCACGATTTCATCGTGCGGGAGCAGGCGTTTCAAGAACTTGAAATGGGTGTCGCGATGGCCCGTAAAAAGCGTGGTGCCGGATGAACCGGGCAATGCACTGGATTCGACATGGCCTGGCCCGAATGCCAGAGTCCGTCCGTATGCGCCTTCCAATACGATCTGATCAATGCCCAGACGCGGGATCACTAATCGCGCAACGGGCCAGGTGTCGGCCCAAGGCCAAGGTTTAACCGCCGTTTCACCGGCGAGGCTGTGTGACCAAGCTCGCTGCAGGAGATACTGCGCGAGCTCGGCCTTCACATAGATCCACGATCCTTCTCCGACTTGCCAGAAACCAATGGCAAGAACACATGTGATCAGCACGGCCTGAGCAGACCGAACGATTCGCATCCGTTTCATGCCATCCTATTCCGATAGCGCCATGCCACACCTGCGATCGTCAGCAGCGTGAGCCCGAACAGGATCTGCAACTGCCCGATTGTGGCGGTCTTCGGCAGTGCGGCGATTGAAGCCTGATCTTGAACGGCAGCCGGAGCCTGTTCAGTGCTTGAGTGATCCGTCGTCCGGGCGGGTGTGACATCTACGGCAACCAGGCTCGTGTACTTGCTGACCAAGTGATGACTCACGGCGACATCTATTATGGTGTTCTTGATCGCCTCCTCGACTCCGCCTTTGTACGTCTCATCCATCAGCGCTGAGATCTTCTGTCTGGCCCAGAAGACGGAAAGACCTCCCTGTGAAGCCGCCTGTTTGAACGAGACCGGCAGGGTTCAGGGGTGATGACCTGCGAGTCCCTTCAGCGTCGCGTGCGGTGGGAGTGAGCGCGCCTTGATCACGAGCATGATCGGTTCACCCTCATACAGATCGGCAATCTGTGAGGGGTACTGTTCCGTGCCTGACCAACCGGTGGGATCGAAGGTAATGTCATTGAGAACTGGCCGCTCCAGCTTCTTGAACAGTGCATCGAGGCGGTCTTTGACCTCTTCGATATTGCCGATATGGGTGAAGGTCCCCCGGCCGACCTCCGCCGTCTTGCGCATGAGGTAGCTGTTCGGTGTCGATCCAATGCCGATCGTAAACAGCCGCCTGGTGCCGAGCTTGTAGTGCAGCATCTCGAACAGCTCCTCTTCATTGCCGACCTGTCCGTCGGTCAGCAACACGATCTGTTGAATCCGAGACGTATCTTGCGGACTCTTCAGGGCCTGCCTCAGCGCGGGAAGAATCTCGGTCCCTCCATCCGCCGACATTTGCTCGGTGTAACGGATAGCCTTTCTCATACTCGCTGCCGTCACGGGTTCGAACGTAGGGAACAGGGAGCGGACCGTATTGTTGAATTGGATTACATTGAAGCGGTCCTGCGTGGTGAGCCTTGTCAGTGCCGCCGTCACCGAAGCTTTGGCTTGTTGGATGGACGGGCCTGCCATCGACCCGGACGTGTCGATCACGAAGATGAGATCACGCGGCACGCGAGGGGCTTTCTCGTCCGACTGAGTCGGCGGGGCGATCATGAGCATGGCGTAGGTTTCCCCGTGCCTCTCTTCAGTGAAGATCGTCGCCAAGGGAGCTGCGTGAGGGGCGGGATGCCACATGAGTTGGAAATCCTTATCTGCCGGAACCGCTTCCTCCTTCAAGCTGATCTGAAATCCACCGTCAGGATCCGGGATGACGATGATGGGGTGGTAGGGCGATTCCACCTTGGCGACCGGGAATCCCGGGTTGAGAACAAGGGCGCGGCTCAAGGGATTGATGGATCCTTGACCAGGTGAGTGAACCGGAGGCGTGATGCGCGAGCTATCCGGAACGCGATCGGTGTCGAGAGCCGTGCCTGTGCCCTTCGGTTCTTGACCTTCGATGATCACAGGTGTGCCGGGGATGTATCGTTGGCCGACGGCCATGGGAAAGCGGAGCTGAAACTGCCCGTTGTCGTACCGGATGGTTTCCTGATACTCGATCTCGACGATAACGCGCTCGCCTGGTCCGATGTTGGCGACCGAGGTTGTGAAGATGTTAGGCCGCTCCTGCTCGACCAGGCTGGTCCGCTTGCCTTCGTGTTTCGCCTGCTCATAGGTTTTCTTCGCCTCGGCCCGTTCCTTGATCTGGCCTTCGACAAGGCGTTCACCGATCTTCATGCGGAGATGGTCGACCGCGGCGGTTTCCGGGAGCGGAAACACATAGATGCCTTCGAGCCAGTCGCCTTTCTTCTTGCTGGGGTTTGTGAACTCTTGCCGCACGGTCGCGCGGGCGATCATGCCGGTCACGGCGATCTGTACGTCTGTTTTCAGGATCGGAGCCGGCCGGTAGCGGCCCTGCTGATTGGTCTTGAACAGGAGCGTGCCTTCCTTCACGTCATGAAGCCCCATCGTCGGCACGATGCCGGTGCTGAGCGCTTCGGGTTCAATCGGTTCGGCCGGTGAGGGAGTATCGAGACAAAGAATGAGCAGTGCAGCGCACAGTATGAGAGCCGTTACCAGGTGAACAGCGCGGCGCAGCCGTGCCAGGAGCGAGCGTTGCAGCATGATAGCCTCGTGAGTTAGGACAGTGGTGAAGGTGAACGCAGAGGCACCCCCAGGAAGAGAGATTCCTGGGGGCGATCCCTGCGCGTGGTCAGCTCCCGCCGGCGGTTTCGTCCAGCGGTGTGACGCCGTTCCCATCCGAGGCGTTGGTGGAAGGCACCAAGCCGTCGGTCGATGAGCCGGTATCATCGGTGCTCGGATTCGATTCGATTGCGCTTTGAGTCGTCTCAACCGCGGGAGTTTCAGCTACGGCTGGTAGTGCCATGTGCTCCTGGCCGACCTTGCGGACTTCCAGGTGGACTCGCCGATTCATGTGCCGGCAGGTGTCGCTGGTATCGATGCAGAGTACGCCATCTTCCCCCAAGCTCACCGCCTTGATCCGGTGCTCGGCAATTCCGGCGTTGACCAGTTCCGCCTTGACCGTTTCGGCTCGCTTCATACCCAATTGTTTGTTATAGCTCGCCGATCCCTGCTGATCGGTATAGCCTTGGATCAACACGCCATAGTCCTCATTTCGCTTCAGCATGTCTGCCTGAGACGACAACTGCGCCTTCCCTTCATCGGTCAGCCCCTTGCGGCCGACTTCGAAGTAGATATCGGTATGGATAATGTCCGATATCGCCGCCACAGGGGTCACGCCCTGAGCAGCCTGTGTGGTCGAGGTCACCGCCTGGCTCGAAACCGCGGCTTGTTTGAGAAGATCCGGGACATTGGCATTCCCAATTGCTCCCGTGGCAGGAGTTACCGTCACTTGGTCACTCGACTGACTGTAGTACCACGCACCGGCGAGCAGTCCACTGACGATAAGAATCAGCGCAGCCAGAATCATGAATTCCTTCGTATCTCTCTCAGGCCCCTTCACCGTGGGAGCGATAGTTCCTGACGAAACCTGTGCTGAACCCTGTGGCATGATGGCAATCCTCCTTCTTGATTAAACGAGCGACTCAACATTCATCATTTGCAACTCAAAGCCCGTCACCCGAAACCCGATACCCACTCCCGGCCTTCCCCCGAACCACCTCCTTTCGCTTGCCTTGCTGCGCGGTAACTGAGGATTACTTGAGCAACCGGAATGCCGATGCAGAAACATGGGAAAGTTGAGAAAGTTGTGAGGAAAGTTCAGGAGTTATGAAGACGGGCTAGTCAGTCGAAAGATGCGGGGAAGCGATATCCAGCATCCCATGCGGGGGCAGCCCCGCAGCCAGGATGTTGAAACTGGCCTCCCGCTAATAGAGGTGATGGATACCTAAGAGACTTTGAAGTAGACTTGCCCGCCAATCGACTATACAAGGTGCTGCCAAATAGGAGTGTCTGAACTCGGAAAATCATTGACGTGTTATACGAGCAGAATTCTGTGGGTCTGCCTCTTATCCGGATCACCCTAAACTTTGTCAGACAGCGAGTTAAAAAGGAGTTGGATGACACAGCAACTTTCTGCGACGTTTGTGTCCTACGCCTCCGAGATCCTTGGAGACACCAGTTTGGGACTGAGTGGCCCGGAGATCGTTAAGCTGACGGCCGGTTATGCCGTGGATTGGGGTGTCGATCTCCCGCACGATTCCTACCCTTTTGCGATGACGGTCGCGAACAAGCGAACCGCTCTACAACAGAACCTAATGGCGTTCTCGGAGGCACAGCGGTACCGAGTTATCAAGGAACTTTGCGACTATCAGTCACTCAGGGACAGGAACGGGCCAGCCGTCGAGAAATTGAAGAACATGCTAATCGCACGTTACGGGCACTTGGCTGGGGAGCAGCTTGGTTCTGAAATTGATGTAGCTCTCATTCAGAGGACAGAGCACTGGCTAAGCCCTTTTGCAGATGTACTTACGGTTTACAAGGGTGCCGTCCTGAAACACGCGAACGCGGCGTTCTTGCGCAACCTCCTCGATGATCTCAGACTCGCTCTTGAGCTTTTGCTCAAGACGCTGCTTGGCAAGGACAAATCGCTTGAGAACCAGATCCCATTCCTTGGCGAATTCATCAAAAAACGCGGCGGTTCGCCCGAACTCGCGAACATGTTTGTGAAGCTTGTTGACTACTATACGAAGTACCAAAATACCTATGTCAAACATGACGACGGGTCATTGAAGAGGAAGTAGAGTTCGTATTTGAGCTAACGTCATCATTCATGAAGCATCTTGTCCGACTCTCCTACAAAGACGCGGTTTAATATAGCTCACAGGATAGATTTGAGGGGTTCAGACCTCCTCGTCCCCACTGGTTCAACTGGATGAAGATTCAAGGCGAAGACCTTATTTCTATTCGCTGAACCTGACCACTACACAGCAATAGTTCATTCCCGCCGAGTACGGTAGCACGTGATTCTTGTAAACTTTAAACAGAGAGATAGGAGGTGTGATGAAGCAGGATCTTCTTGGTTACTCTGCTACACAAGTCAGGAATCGGGAAGTATTTCTGCTCAAGTTCGCAAAGAATTTCGGTACATTCGAATATCAACTCGATTCGCTTCGCCGCGTATGGGCTAGGCTTGGAAAGGAAAGGGACACCAGTGGTCAGTCCCACGCGGGTCTACTCGTCTTTGCAAATATATTGATCCGCCATGCCATATTCGGGTTTCAGCATATTGCTTCCTACCAAAGCTTTCTGGCCTGGCTGACTTTCAGGCCTGGGCTAGAAGCCTTATTGATGATAGGTAAGTTTCTAGATGACCCGGTCAATGCTGAGATTTGGCGAGATCGACAAAAAAACCGAGAGGCATATTTGAAAGCCTTTTCCGGTCGCCAATTTGTTTCAAAAGCATTGCCAAGAAGCGGCGACTTTCGACGAATTCTCAGCCGTCTCAACGATGATTTTATGCATCCAAATCCTGACTTTGCTTACCGTGACACGACAGTTCAGGAGGAAGGGCGTTCAGTGACTCTTGAAGTCCAATTCTTTGATGTAAGCCCAGAGGTTCACGAAGCACATTTGCTGGCTTACTTAAATTTGATGGACGTTATTCTTGAGGCATCGGAGGGCTTAGTCAATGCGTTTTGTGGTCCGCCTGCTCAAAGTCGGAATGTAAAGTCGCCGTGGGTCGGCGACGAAAGTACTCGTGCAACTAGGCTTGCTACTGGCAATCCGATTGCTAAGAGGGTGATGGAAGAACTGGGATTGTGGCAGTTTTCACATCAATTTGACCAGAAGTGAGTAGTAATGTGGGCTTGATTTAAGGGGGCCAGACCCCCTTTTTCTTCATGATGGAGTTACAGAAAGAATTGGATTCGCTGGGTTTTCTCGAACTCATTAGGTTGTTCTCATGACCAAGCCAAGACTCGATCAGGACTTCTGGGAGCAGCTCTGGTCGACGACATTGCACGAGCACGCCGATAAAGTAGCGCACCGTCCACCAAACGCGCATCTGATTGCTGAGGTCGCCAATCTTCCGCCTGGACTCGCCCTCGATGCCGGCTGTGGACATGGCGCAGACACGCTTTGGCTCGCCACACGTGGTTGGCAGGTGACAGCAGTAGATTTTTCTGCAGCGGCAGTGGCTTATGGGCGGACGATGGCGGAGGTAGCCGGGGTTGATGTCGCAGAGCGCATTGATTGGCTTGAGCGTGATCTCGCGACCTGGACGGCGGAGCCGAGGCATTACGATCTCGTTGTTTGCTTGTACGTCCACGTGGCCAGCTCCGTTGAAGCCATGGTGGGCCGGATGGCGAACGGCGTCGCTCCGGGAGGCACCTTGTTCCTGGTTGGACACCGCCCGATTGATCCGAGCACCGGAGCTGCCACAGCCGCGGCAAGTCAGGTGCAAGTCTCGGTCGAAGAGGCGACCGCTGTGCTCGATTCCAAGGTATGGGAGGTGGTCGTCGCCGAGGAGCGTCCGCGCGCCGTCGCTGGCACTGGTGTCGATGCGGTAATCCGCGCGCGTCGCCGGACCTGAGTCACTACGGCGAAGGCGAGTAGCTTCACCGACTTAAGTGACCAGACCCCATTTCTCTTCTTCTGAATCAGTTTGATTCGAGGATTTGAATCCGTGTCGCCTGGATTCTGACGTCACGCGGGGCCTCGCTCTTCAGTACGTGCACATGCCCGGTCACTCGCACGCGATCCCCATCCTTCGGCAACGCGTCAGCCGCACTCGGCTTACAGCTCCCCAAGACCTCAACGGGCAACGAGCCCGTCTCATCCCCCAGTACGAAGGAGGCTCGCCCGTAGAGGAGACACAGCCTTCCAGGGGACACGGGGAGTGTTTGGAGCGCACTTGTCACACCCTCTAGTGTCACCAAGCGTTGTTGATATGAGGTGGCTTGAGGCGACAATAAGGTCTGTATCGAGAGCTGTTCTGGTTCAGAGGCATCGGCAGCGCTAAGTAGGAGGGATGCAACAAGAAGGTTGCAAGTCATCCACCAGGAAATCGATCTTGCGACCCCTTGAGACGGTGCCATTTCTTAAGTCTAGCACCTGGCATGCGCGCGTCATTGTCCCATGGAACTCAGCGGAATCGAATCGTAAACCGCTTGAAAAGGTAACGGAGAGCCTCAGCTGCCCCATACACATTTACGGGTCAAACACCGCTTGGTTTCTTCCGCTGACGGAACCGAGGGTCTCATCAGCGTTGGCGACCTCTGCACAGTCGGGTCTCGTCTCACCGCACGATGGAGCAGCTGTCCAGGTGCACGTATTCGTATTCGAAGCTTGTGACGATGCACTTGAATCGAAACAGCTCGCCTTCGCTGATCCCCTCGATGTCCTTTAGATTCGGGAAGTACAGAACCAGAGCTCGGCTGGTAAAACCATCGGCGATGTGAACAGCCACGCCGCCGTCGCTGAGTTCGAACAAGGGACCCCGGCGTCCCTCCAACATCAAGGTCTTGCCTCCGTGACGTGCTAGTGCCGCATCGGCGTCCTTCTTAAATTCGCGATAGAGTGTGTTGGCAGACGGCAGCGGGCCTTCATCACGGGGGGCCGCAGGGGCGACAGGTTTGAGCTTGCCATCGCGGGTCAAACGCGCGCTGTAGAGGATGGCATCTTCTCCCTGCCAATTCTTGGGCAGGGTTATCGTCAGTTCGTCGGCAGACGCTGTCCATGTGAATGTGCTACGGCCAAGGCTGTCCAACTCGATCATGCCCTGGCTATCCCGGCCGAACGTGCCGGTAACCCGGTGACTTCCTATCCGGTTGCACGAATAAATGGATATCCCGTAGACGCCCGGGTAGGAATTGCAGAAGTACTGGCCCCAGTTCCCACGGAAACTGCCGTCTTTTTCCACGTCGATGTTGAGGTATAACGAGGCGCCTGTCAGGGCGGGGTTGGTGAAGGTCGCGTGTCCCGGTGATTGCCAGTTGCCGACGGGGATTTGTGGTTCCTGCGCGAACGCCCCGACCGCGGCGGCGACTATGCTGGCCACAACTGCTCGTTGGACCAGTGTCGTCTTCATGCGCACCTTGGTGGAATGGTTATTTGAGCTACGCGTTTACTGCGGGGACTATATGGGTGGTCGTCATGGCTGTCAACTTGACGAGAATCTGTAAGAGGACCAGGAATCGAATTTACGGGGTCAGACCAATTTGTTCTTCACACATGCCGCATCAGGCTATGCGTGAGTGTCGTTTCCTATGTAGACGCTTGTGTTCGGCAGGACTGTTTCTGTGGAGGCTGATCGATGACACAGGATGAGAAGCCATCCATGGAACCGGAAGTTTGGCTTATGATTCGTCTTTGGGGGACTCTTCGCTCTGTTTTAGCCAGAGTTCAAGAAGTCTTGTCTCGCGCTCAGACTGGGAAATGTGCTCCAGCGCGAACGCGCCCGTCAAGCGATCCTCATAAAAAGCCCGTTCCTTGGCGTAGGTTTTCTTAAACGCTTCCCGCTTCAGGGTTTTCCAATTCGCATCGGATATCCCGGCATGGGAACGCAAGAGGTTGATCTCGATGGCTTGGAACGCAAATACTTTCGCTAACACCTTGATGACTGTTGCATTGGTCATAAACCTTGGAACTTTATCAGCCATGACTAATCGTTTCGGTTAAGCCAAGGCACACATGACTGTACTGGCCGCGCTCCCAGCATTCTAGAGTGGCACGGAACCTCACAGTGAAAACGGTCAGTTCCGCACGCCGCTCCAAACCTTTGCCGGATCGATAGGCTTGTCGGGATTAAGCGTCCTCGCCTTTTCCAGCAGGACATCGGTCCCCTCCGGATACGCTGGATCAGAAATACAGCAATTATCGACCGGACAGACTGCCGCACATTGAGGTTCGTCAAAATGGCCCACACACTCGGTACACCGATCATGCGTAATCACGTAAATGCTGTCCCCCACTCCCTGGCCGTCGCCCACATGATTGCCCTTCGCCTCCGCATCACCGCGAGTTTCGAAGATGGCCTCGTTAGGGCATTCCGGCAGGCAGGCGCCACAGTTGATACATTCCTCGGTAATCAGCAGTGCCATGATCCTGGCCTCCTTATTGTCTAAAATTTAACACGGCGTCGCACGTCCTCTTTATCATCTTATGTCCCGCAACGCACTCTTGATGACAGAATACGCATGTTGCACTTTCGTAAGCGCCTCTGTCAATGCGGCGATTCGAAATGAGAACTTCCGGGGAGGGGAGATTTGAGGGGTTAGACCCCATTTCTTTCGTAGATTATCGTCGGGTCGCCAATAATCCCGATCCGAGATCTGATACCCTTGCTGAACCACGGGACGCTTTCTCCTCTCATGCCAATCGCTATTTCCGGTACGCACTGCGCAGGCAAATCCACCCTTGTGGATGATTTGATTGAACGATTGCCATATTGGGAATCGATAGCGGAACCGTATCATGTGCTGGAAGAAGAGGGGTATGATTTTGGGGAGGTGCCGACGCTTGAAGATTTCGAAGCGCAACTCACCCGCTCCCTGCAATTGATTCGTGAACAGCGTCAAAATGTCATTTTTGACCGATGCCCCCTGGATTTCGTGGCTTATGCTCTTTGCTTGGCAGATTCTGAGTCATTCAATGTGCGTGTCTGGTTACCCCAACTCCGCGAGGCAGTGAGCGCCCTCGACTTGATCGTCTTCCTACCCATAGACAACCGGATCTCCGTTCCCTTGTCCGAAGACGACGACTATAGGATTGCCGTTGATGAAAAGCTTCGCGAGATTCTCCTCGACAATACGTTCGACCTTGAGATGGTCGTGCTTGAAGTCACAGGCACGAGAGAAGAACGGGTCCGGCAAGTCTTGGAGCGCCTTTCCCACCGAAAGCATTAATTTCCAGGGCTGTTGAGCTCCGACTACTTCACTTGCGAGCGTAGGCTTCGCGATCGACGCTGATCATGCCGATGGGCTCTCCGGCGCTTGCCCCGAACAGTGTACGGTGTCTCACGTCGCCGTCGTCGAAGGTAAGCGTGAGCGATAATCCTTGGATGTGGTAAGTGCCTCCAAGACCAGGCGCGCTGCCCGCACCGAAGCTGAATCGGCCGTTTGCATCGAAGGTGTATACGTTCCCGCCTGCAGCACTCCATTTCCCCACCAGGGCAGTCGCCGTCATCGGACGCGCGGGCCGGAAGGTCGAGTTGTTCAGCTGGAAATCGTCGGCTGCCGTTTCGAACGGCCACGTATCCACACCGCCGCCGTCCCACTGCACGGTGAGCTTCTTGGCGCTGATCGCATAACTGCCACAGGTATCGGAACTACAGCGGGATGGATCGAACGTTCCTCCACCATACGGATGGACGCGATTGATCCGATTCTCGGGCAGAAAGTGCCAGGTCCGTGTGGACACGCGAGAAGAAGAGGGTTCAATGTTGATCTGATAGAAAAGGCCCGTGGGCCGGCCGCCGACTATGCGTCCAGGTTCGATTGGAGTAGACGATTCGGCGTGGGCTACGGCACACGACCAAATGATTGCCGCCATCAAGAAGGAACGTCGTAGCATCGAGATCATGAATGACGCGCCTCCACACATCTCGACGGTAGTTTGGTCGCCAACAGGAGGAATTAGTCGTTGCCGTAGAGAAATGTCAAGCACAGCTGGAGCGTCACGAGAACTGCCAGGATAATATCAGCAGTAACACGTATCTTGACAAGTGTTACCTATAAAGGTACCAGTAACGTATGGGGAAGGTGCGGCGGGGTGGGTATGTGTTCGTTACTTGGAAAGGCGACCACATTCCTCGCCATGTCCATGTGTATCGTGACGGTCTCCTGATCGTGAAAGGGGATGTAGATCACCATCTGCCGATGAAGGGGAGGGCGACACGAAGAATTCTGGCGTTGATTCAGACATTGGATCGCGAGGGGCTTCTATGAAAATTCAATCGGTGACTCATAACAATCGAACGAAGTGTTTCCACATCAAGGTACTCAAAAAGACGTTCAGGCTTCCGTATTCCAAGGTCGATCCACGGCCGACTCAGGATGATCCGATTGTAAGAATCGAAGTCGATAGGGAATTGGGCCGTGAAGGATTTTCCTTTGGCTTGAAATCAGGCAAGGAAGGCACCGTTCACAGTGAACACGTGCTGGACTATAACCAGGACCCGCATTACTTGAGGGATGTCTTACTCTACAAGTTGACGATCGAAGTACAAAAACGAGTCTCACAGAGTCCTTTATCAAAGCGCGAAATCATCAGACGGTTAAAAACGTCCGCCACGCAGTTCTATCGGTTGCTCGATCAGACCAACTATCGAAAGTCAGTTGATCAGCTCCTGACATTACTGAGCGTGTTGGATTGCGACGTCGATCTCAAAGTTCGTCCCAAGAGTTCAACGGGAAAAGCGGCTTGACCTCCCCCTAAGAACCCTCCTTCTCGACTGTTCCTCTTTCGCTCAAAATCTTCGGATCGAACAAGCTTTGGTTAGTCGATACTCCTTCAAGATTTGGCGGAGGACCAGTTTAGCCCACTCCTAAGGACAAGGGGTCAAGCAGTTTTGGCAAGGTCATCGCAATGAAATAACGAGTGCAGGAGCTAGTTTAAATAACCTAATATAAGATAGCTAGATATCGGAATGGCTTTACGATAGACTTCCTCCCCAATTGGGCGAGTAAGGCCGTCTTAGACGTAATTCGGTGTGTGCGCAAGGATCACGACCAGTTTCGCTGATTCGAGCTTTACGACGAAGCATACCGAAGAACCGACAAGAGCAACGATGGATACAAGCTGGATTCAAACGATTGTCGGGATATTTGCCGGGTGGCAACTTCCCAACATCGTGCAGCTTGCACACTACTGGGCGTACTTGAAGTGGCGACCTCATTTCTTAGAGGGTGACTGGCATTGCTACCACTACAGCGTTGAGAATGGCTGGCGCATATTTCGGCATGAGGTGTGGTCCATTTCACGCCGTTCCTTGGGCGGTCTCTTGGTGTTGACGACTGATTCAGAACGACCGAACTTACTTTATAGAGCTACGATTAGATATGAAAAGGGGTATGTCTTGTTGAATTTCTCAGGTGTCAAACATGAAGAAGAGTGGCAGGCCAGATTAAGCGATGTGATACCGGGAAAACATTCTTACATGCGTGGCATAATGGTCGCCGTAGATTTCGACAGAAACTCTTATTCCACGCCGGTCTTGGTGACATCATCAGAGATGCATACCAACCAAGCCAGGAAAATATTGGATGGCATGACTAGGTTTGATAGGGAGTCGTTGTCCTTGCGGGTTACGAAGAATCTCCGGGCGACGCGGCCTAGCGAAATCTGAAGGTGTAGGCGTGAGTCGGGGATTGTGAATGCACCGATTCCGAGGGTGGAACAAAGCGGCCGGGAGTTTGTGTTGAGGCATAGGAAGCTCTCGGCAAAGGAGAGGGTGGGCCTCACCATTTCATAGCTAAACGCCACGTCGTGAGCTGTGCAATGTCGGCTACCCTCGAGAAATATGTTGCGCGCGATCGCGCGCATGAGTTCAGCCCCTCACCTCCGTCATAGAAGGAGATTCTCATGCTGCCATTAAGCCTGGCCTTGATTCTGGCAGCGGCAATGACCTCGCCCGCTGCTGCTGAAGAACAATCGGCGTGCTCTTTGCTGACCTCCGGCGACGTCGAAAATGTCATCGATGGAAAATTGGGCGTCACCCAGCCGTTAAAATTTGATGATGTTCCGGCAGGCCCGAACAGGGTCATCAAAACGCTGGGCTGTCTGTTGAGCGTCCCTACTCACACAGGACAAGTCTCCATCGGCTGGTACGTCGGACCCATCACCGATCAAGAGATCGACCAATTGCTCAAGATGTCTAAGGATAACGTAGGAGTCAACAACCTCAAGAAGGCGAACTACAAGGAGGTTGTGAAGGATTTTCCCCATGCCTCGTGTTCGACCTTGTCACCTCCGGCCTCCGCCAAGGATGGCATGTACTTGTCCACCTGTGCGGGCGGGGTGAAGGGCCATGGTCTTTCGATACAGTTCATGAGCCCGACCAAGGCGCTCACTATCGATCAAGCGAAAGCTCTCTTAGACAAGGCGGCTGCGCACGTTCCCTGAGAACCGGGCGAGCGGCGCGCTGGAGACAGGACGTGGCCCGACGGGTTCTACCACCCGACCATCCAGACTGCGGTATGCGAGGAGGGACGGGGAGAAGAGGGGCCCTCATCTTCAACGGATAAGGAGGCAGGCACGTGAATGTATTGTTTGTGAGGTTCGCGATGACCGCGGTGTTGGCGGCTTGGGCGGGACCGGCGCCGGCAGAAACGGTGCCGCTCACACCGGGCTACTATGAGGTGGTAGTGTCCGGTGCGCCCGGGGGTGTGACCGCAGAACACGTCGCTGACCCGGATAGCGTCTTTAATTATGCATTCGCGAAACCATATAAGCCCTTCCCTGACCATAAGGTCATCAATTACGCGGCGCAGGGGGGCGCGATCAGCTATGACGTCGAGACCTCCTTTACAACGACGCATGTCGAGGGGACCATGTCCAGTTCCGAGTTTTCTATCGTGCGCACGACGAAGGCGAAATCGGGGAAAGGCACAGCGGTCACTATGAAACTCGATGGCAAGCGCACCAGAGACTGTCACAAGGGGGAGTAGCCAAGCCTCAATATAAGAAGGCCAAGCAAGCCACGTTTATTGTCTTGATGGATATCTCATTTTGAGATAACATGGTTCAGTGCACGTCATCACACGGCGGCGACTGACGGACTTTTGGAGAATCCATCCGGAGGCGCGCTCACCATTGCAACATTGGTTCGCGATTATCCGCAAGACCGACTACGCCTCATTCGCCGCCCTCCGGACCACGTTTCCATCAGCAGATCAGGTTCATCGCTTCACGGTTTTTGATGTCGGGGGCAACAAGTTCCGGCTGATCGCCGCGATTCACTACAACCGGAAGAAAGTCTACATCCGGCATGTGCTGACGCATGCCGAGTATGACCGAGGTAGTTGGAGGATCTGACTGATGCTTGCCAAATATATTCGTGAAGCGAATGCCGACTATCGCCGCATTCGTCAGCACATTCCCCTCGGGCCGTTGCGAACAGAGGCTGAATATCGTCGAGCGGTCGCCGTTCTTGATGAGATCGTAGACGAAATCGGCGAGCAAGAGAGTCACCTTCTAGCCGATCTGGCTGAAACTCTGGCGCTTGCCGTTGCAGCCTATGAAGAGGTCCATGTACCGGTCCAGGACACCTCCGGTCCCGCCATTCTCCGCACGCTCATGAACGAGCATGGCTTGTCCCAATCGAATATTCCGGAAATCGGCAGTCAAGGTGTCGTCTCAGAAGTCCTCTCAGGCAAGCGCGATCTGAATGTCCGCCAAATAGCCGGACTTGCTGCGAGATTCGGCGTGTCACCGACAGTGTTTTTGCCTACCCCAACCCGCGCAGGCCATCGGTCGAAAATAGGGAGCCGGGCCCTCGCTGGAAGGAAAAATCGAACGACTCAGAAGAACACCAGGTCGGCGTAAGTGACCACGAAAAATAGGAGCAGAAAGGTTTAAGGGGGGCAGATTCCAGATGCTTCGTCAAACAGCTTTGTCTGACGTAAAGAGGGGGCCTGATTCGGCTGCGTCATTCTCGATTGGTTTCCACGAGGAGGATCACTCCTGCATCGGTTCATCGTTCCCTCTCTTTTGATTGTTACGATGGCATCGACTGCGGCGGCCCAGGTCGATATGGCCGCGGTGCAGCGCTGGGCGAGCGTCAAAACAGTACGGTACCATGTGGCCGGCTCGTCTCAGGGGTGGACTGCGGTGGCCGGCGCTCAATCCGCGGAAGGGGACGTCAGGGACTCGGCTACGCTCGATTGCGACTGGAACGTCCGTCAGCGGGCGATCACCGGGGAGCCGAAGTTCCAGAATGCCAATTCGGAGGTGAAGGCCCTGCGCGACAAAGGGGAGTGTACGAAGCCGGCGCTCAACGGCGACTACGAACATCTCGAGATCACGGGGATCAAGGCCGACGAGATGGGGCGGATCGTGCTTACGGGAATCAGGTCGTTTCCCGCGGCGAGTGTTGCAACGGAATGTCCGGCCAGCAAGGCGCTCCTGCCCGTCGCCGGCAAGCAGCAGGGTGTCACTGAGTATCTTGCGGTGCCCGATCCGCGGATCATGGCTACTGCCGGTATGAGCCAGGGTACGCCGAATGTGACGTTTACTCCGGACAAGAAGTCGTACATCCTGAAGGTCGGCGGCTGGCGTTGGACTGTCACTCTGACACCGCTACAGTAGCCTCGGCAGATTCACGGACCCGAGGCCGGGTCCATGGCGTATTGCTCTCGCACCCATCGTGATGCTGAAAATCCGTGCCTGAGTTTTCGTCGGCATAGGGCGGTGCACGCCGTGATATATGGTTAGGATGGCTGAACCCGCCCTCTGCTCTCGCTCAGCTGCGTCATAATCCCTCTAGACTCTTGATCTCGACGGACGCGGCCCGTCACGAAGCGGATGTAAAAGGAATTTGGCCTAGGTCTTCTCGCTATCAGACGATTCCGAGGAATACGGCGAGTGATCGATCGACGCGCACCATCATCTCGTGGTCTAACGATCCGATGCGGGAGCCGATGGTTTCCTGTGGGACTGTGACGATCTTGTCGATCATAATCTGGGAAGCGTGCTGGAGGCCGTTGGATGGGGACGGCTCAATAGTCAAACGGAACAGCGGAGCATCAAGAATGTCGGTGGTCAAGAGGCAGATTGTTACGCTGCCAAGGGCGGAGAAGAGATCGGATTGCAGGACGAGAGCAGGGCGTGGTTTACCACTGTAGTGGCCTTTGGCCGCCACGGTCACGACATCGCCGCGTCTTACGCGTTGTCCCAAGCGGCGATCTCCGACATGAAGTCAAGAGCCGGCTTCTCCTGCGCCGAACGAGCGGCTAGCCGTGCCTGGCGCCGGCATTCGGTGGCGAACCCCTCGGCGCGCGTATCCGGAACCCAGATCTGTACCGGGCGCAGTCCCTTGCGCCGCAAACGCCGGCGATAGCGGTTTTGCTTCTCCTTTGGAGTCAGGTGCATATCGGTAGCCATGGGGTCACCCTTTCTGAAGTGTTTCTAGCACCAGGTTACCATATTCCCGGGTAACATGTGACTCAATTCAATCGAAGTGATCTGGGTCGGAGGGTTTTGTTCGTCCAATAACGCAAAGCAGATGTCAACTCTCCCTTCGATGAACAGCACTGAAGGGATATGCGATGCCGCGGCGGTGGTCGTGGTGTCTCGATCAGCGAAGGAGAAGGCTTTAGCAAAGCACGCTCTTGATCTCGATGGACGCGGTCCGTATGATCGCGCGCACTAGCCACCGGCGTGACCTGTTCTGTCTTGGAAGCGAGGTTGACGATGCGACGACTCCTACTTGCTCTCTTACCCTTGGCGCTGGCCGGATGTCCGACCACGACGGCTTTGTTTGTCGGAGCCCCGGCCCTTCTGTCCAAATCCGAGTTCGATGAGCGGCGGACGGAAACCAAACAGCAGATCGAGAAGGGGCTGATTTCGAGGGAGGCCGGGGAAACCAGCTGTCGCCAGATGCTGAATACGGTCGATCGGAATCACGCGGCGCCGCCGCCGGTGGATCCTGCCGTCTGCGAATTCGGGTCATTTGCCGACAAACTCTACGAACTGACCAGGTCCACGGAAAGCGGAGCGCTGACACCGGAACTTTGGGTGACCAAGTGTAAACAACTGTCCGGGAAACCCTCTGGGAAAGATGTCTGTGTGTACGACCCGTTTGCCGATCGGATCGCCCAATGGCGTCGGTTGATCAGCGAAGGCAAATCGACGAAAGAAGGGGCCGAGATGGATTGCCGCAACCATGTGAAGCAGGTTCGCCAACATCCGATCCCTGGTCCGGAGATCACAGAGGACGCCTGCAAATTCTAGCAGGACGTTGAACGAGTCCTTAGGTTTCGTTCCCGCATTGCTCAGAGACTCGACACACCGAACGACATACGCCTCGCTTCTTCGATTGCTGCGGCCTTCTCCGGCACAAACCTAAACGAAGGCCGCGTAACAGCCCTTCGCACCGACATTCTTGTCATGCTGCCTCCCTCCGATTTCATCATGCTCCTCGTTCGGAGGGGCACGAAGCTCGGAGGGAGCCAGTTGCTGCTTTTAGCCCGCCGACATCATGGCAAATACAATGACCGCGAAAACAAAGATGCCCAAGAAGATGTATGAGAGCGCATCGTTCATACCAGGCATGTGCATTCACCTCCTTAGCTGGTCAATATTGTGGTCCTATAGCTCGTTCAGTGCACCGGCAACTCTCGCGGTGAGCCTAACCAGGTCCCCTGGACAGAACTCCAGGAGCTGACACCTTTAAGGCCCACACACTGGCTCACCGACGTATCGAGATGATGTGATGAAAAGGAGAACTACGCTTGAGGAGGATGAAAGACTGAGGTCACGATGATCGGAAGGTGCAGCAAGGGCTCGCTCTTTTCGTGCAGGCGAGGAGGACTTGCCGGACCTAGTTCGGGCGTGATCGGAGCAATCGAAAAGTCTTCAGAGACAGATTCCACGGAGATATCCGACGTGAGCAGTCCGATCAGCGTGACCGGTGTCCCCATCATTTGCGCCAACACGCAGAGACACGCGAAGAGGACCCAAAGTGCCAAGTTGGTCCCCCGGGGTGAAATGGAGAATCGTTTTAAGCCAATTCTACTCATACAAATCACTATACTCCCTCCGGCAAGGGTGGGCAAGCGAGCTGGGAGCACCTTCTCGTCTGGATAGGCCCGGATAGTGACGAGACGATCGACCACGACCGACTGACTCTTCGGATAGTATGTTGGTGGTTTGGTATCGTGTGGAGGACGTGGAGCAGTTCTGAGCCTACAACGCACTATCAGAGGCCATTTTTATGGATAGCAATGCAGCCTATGGCGTGTGGTGGCTGGTCCTCGTCAACTCGGTCTTCTTTATTCTTTTCGCGCTCAGCTTCACGCGCCCGCGGACAGGGCGCGATTGGCGATCGCTCGGCGCCTTCTCCGCATTTATCGTGGCCCTGTTTGCAGAGATGTATGGATTTCCCCTGAGCATCTATCTCCTCTCTGGATGGCTTGCGAACCACTATCCCGAGGTCGATCCGTTTGCTCACGATACCGGCCATTTCTGGCACACGCTGCTCGGGAGAGAAGGTCCTGCGCATTCCGATCCGTTGCACATTTTCAGCGAAGTGCTGGTCTTTGTGGGACTGATCCTGCTGGCGATTTCATGGCGCATCTTGTATTGGGCGCAACGAGCTCAGACCCTGGCTGTGACCGGGCCCTATGCCTGGATGAGACATCCTCAGTACACGGCATTCATCATGATCATGCTCGGCTTCCTGCTTCAGTGGCCGACGATACCGACATTGTTCATGTTCCCTGTGCTTGCGGGATTGTACGTCCATCTTGCTTATACAGAAGAGGCGGAGGCCCGCGAGGTATTCGGCGAAGCCTATGAGAAGTATGCGGCGGTCACACCGGGCTTTTTCCCATTAGGGAGGAAGCAGGTCCGAGAACCGGAGGATGATAAGCCAGACAGCCGATGAGCTGAATGTCAGGTAGCCATTCGCCGTGAACCTCATGAGAATAGGTGATCGATTGTTCATGCGGACGCATGGAGTCCTCTCTTTCTATAAGCATTCCTAGCTTTCCTCAACCCGCCATACTGGAGTCGTCAGGAGCTTTTCGGTAGACTTGCCCCCCTTCCAGCAGGGACGGGGAATTGGCCTCCCCAACCGGCGGAGAGATTTGGCTATCGAGCACGGAGAACCTGAGCATGCAGCTCTATCAATAGTCGTTTCCGACAAAAGGAGATTGGCGATGACATTCACCATGCGTTTCATGGCCTGTTGTTTGAGTTTGGCGATCTGGTGTTGGGGCTCCGCAGTCGTGTCTGCGCATGAGCCCCAGGGAAGCCCGCAGCCGGCCGGTTCGGATGGCCAGTCCTCGGAGCAGGTGTCGAGTAACATTGCCTGGGACACGATCGAGTGGGTCGAGCGGCGCTATAAGGTAGAGGCGCTAGGCTTCAAGGCACGGGACGAAAGCGGTATCGACTGGTTGGGCTCGGACGAGGTCATGATCCGTACCGACGATGCCAAAGGCTGGACCGTCTCCGATGAGATCGGCAGTGTCGATTCGGGTGAAACGCATAAGCTTGAGCCGGCTAGGAGTTGCATTATTTCTGTTCGTGCCGGGATCGTGGTGCTTGGGAAGACCTCGGTATGCAACGATACCGGCGAGCCCGCCCCGCTGGAGTTTCGGGTCGAGATGTGGGAGAAGGACTTTAGTATTTTCGGATTCCCTAAGAAATGCCTGACGGGAGGGCCCTCCATGCACGGTGGGCCGCACTGCGCGGACGATGGCATGGGTGACGACTTCATCGGCAGCGCCCAGGTTGATCTGTCCGTCCAGCAACTTGAGGCGGTCCTGCGCAACACCGGCGATGAATATATCGAGACCGTCGTGCTGAATCCTTGCAGCGGCGGCGAGAGTGTATGCGACGTGACATACGGTCCGGACTACAGTTTCACGTTCCGTGTCACGCGCTTGCCTGACGTCCGAACCGATCTCCGCTCGATACTAGATGAGGCGATGCGCAGGAGCGGGGCACGCTCTGAACTCGAAGCCATCGCGGCCGGCTTGCGATCCTTGCGCGCGCCGAACCTTCGTCAAGTCGAGCCGTGAACCGCCAGGCCGGAAGCAGGCAAGTCGGTGAGAGCCAAGGACTCCACTCTTTCTTGTGAGGAGTCGCTTAAACTCGGGGGGACGTAAAATCCCCCCTTTCTTTTCGTTGATGAGGATAGCTCCTCCTAAGCTGGGCGTTCGATTCGGTCGCATTGTGTTCTTCTCAACCAAACGATGGTGCTGACGACGATTCATGCATCGGAGCGACAGGATGTTCCACTGTAAAGCGCTTGGCAGCTATGGTACGTTGCCTCTCTTCATGGAGGAAACATTATGTTATTCAGACGGCCGGAGCTCGAAAAAGATAATCCGATCGCTCCCCAACCCTATATCGGCCCACGCCGACGGCTGGCTATGGCGCGCGCAGCGGCATCGGGGAAATTGAGCAAGCCGGATGATACGAGAGAGACGTTGCAAACCTTGACGGAAGCGGCTTCTCAGTTTGTGAATAGTCTGCCGAAAGCGAGAAAAGCCGAGAAGCGGCTGAAGGCATTACGGGAGGCGATCGCACAAGCCGAACGGGTGCTCGCTGTACAAGGCTGCTCCTGATTTCACAGAGGATAAAGATCCAAGGGATCAGGCATACTTGAGATTGGTTCTATACCGCACGACAACGCAGGGATCAAAGCCGTATCTCTTTTGATACTGCTGCCGACTTTCCCGATACAGTGCTCTCTCGCTATCCTCGAAGCTTATGCTCTAACCTTTGTTTAGCCAGCTGAAAATAAGAGAAGATATGTTCCAATACCCGCGGTACAGGCCTTGCCTCAATGCCGGTGTTATCTGATGCGACTGCGACTGATCCTCAGCTGCAAGGAGCAGTTTGATCGTGGCCGATGCATTTTTCACTGTAAACGGCAATGTCCGTGCGATCGGGTCCATCCGTCGTGGGGCAAATGGCCAACCACAAACACTGGATGCGTCCATCCCCGACGGAGATGCGACCGGGATTCATATCGCGGGAAGCGGATCGGTGCGTTTTCTCGGCGTGGATACGCCCGAAAAGAACTTCCAACTCGCCGGTGCATCTTCGCAGCGTCGCCTCGACTCTGCAGAATGGGAAGCCTATCTGACTGATCCGTTTCTTCCGCAGTTCGGGCCTTTTGAACTTGACGAGGATCTTGTGAGCCATCTCCGGACACGCATCGGCGCCGGGGCGGGTATGAACCACCGCGTCCATGGCGACAATGCCGAGCGGACGCTGAGCGGGCTGGTTCAGTCCGATATGGATGCGCTCGGACAGAATCCGAATACGTTCGGGTACTACTTATCTTTCTCGTTTGAAGTCTTCGATTCCTTTGGGCGTTTCCTGGCGTTTATCAATCGGAATCAGCCGCATGAAAACATCCCCGGCCTACGCCCGCTTTCATACAAAGAGCGGATGCTCGCCAGCGGCACGGCTCTGCCGTTTTTCGTCTGGCCGAACATCGATCCGTTCCGTCAATCGCCATCGATCCTTGAGGCAGTCGTTCCCCCTGGCACAGCGAATCAGGTCGCCGAGTCGACTCCGGCGCTACGCCGTGCGCGTGATTTAGTCCGCCAAGCTCGCGCCAAGGGAAAGGGTGTTTTCGATCCGACTGATCCACTACGCTTCGAGGCGTTTGAGGTGCGGTATCTGGGCAGACGCGAAGCGCCTAATCGCGCGGTAATTGATTTAAGCCGTAACGACGATGTCATTCTGCAGCCGCAGCACTATTTCCGCATCCCAAATTCGGAAGACCGGTTGTTTATCCCTCAGGCATTCGTGCCGCTGTTTGTCTCGCGTGGATGGCGACTTGAGGGTTGGTTCTAGCCGGCATCCATGCCTGACAGGATACTTAAACGGTCCCCCAACTGGTGGGACGTTCGATTTTCGCTCACGTGTCAAGAAGCATTACACTGAGCACCCATGAACATATTTCTGTCCTATTCGTCATCCGATCGTGAGCTCGCCGAGCGGATCGCCTATGGCCTGCGGAATGATGGCGATTCGGTGTTTTTTGACCGGACTTCGCTTCCTCCGGGTGAAGGCTATCATGCACGCATCCGAAGCGCGATCGACGAGTGTCAGCTGTTTATCTTTCTCGTCAGCCGTGACGCTGTGTCATCGGGCAGTTATGCGCTCACAGAATTGGGGATTGCTCAACATAAGTGGGCCGATCCTTCAGGCCGAATTCTCCCGGTGATGACCTCAGACCTAGACCCCGATTTGCTCCCTCCCTACCTCAATGCGGTCACGGTCCTGCGGCCACAAGGCGATCTCGTGGCCGACGTAGTCGTTGCAGTCAGCCGCCTTCGTCTTCTTGTTGCAGAACCTGTCAAGATCATCAGCAGCCTCGCCAATTCCGGCTGGATGTGGACTCTCGAAATCCTGACTCATGAGCCGGTCACGGAAATCTTCTATCGGTTTGCGGAGGAGGATATATTCACGAGCATCGGATTCTCTCAGGTGCGTGACCGAAGGACCGGGCTCCCACAGCCGAGATGGTACCTAGAAGTTCCGCTCTTTACCGGCACTCGGACTCTGCTTGTGAAGTACACAACTTCCACGGGGGGCAACTATGGGCCCTATACCCTGCTCGTTGATGCTGTTCAGTATATTGCAGCCGAGACCAAGGCAGTCCTGGAAGCGACCGAAAGCGCATGGGTGTCGTTCAAGGAGTATCCGGAGAAGAGGATGCTCCTCTACTTTACCCACCTGGTGTCCTATAAGAATGGTCTGAAACACATTCACTATTCTGTCGATGATCAATCTTTGTCTCACCGTGTTCGATCTACACCAGACTGGTCCGGGCCTGGCGCTCCAGGAATAGGGGAAGATGATGAGACCTATGTCGAGATTCCGATGTCTTCCGCCTATGTTGAGATCAAACTGGTGTTTGTCGATGGAAGCGAGTGGCCGGCCAGGCGGTTCCCAGTCCGTGTTTCGCGGTAGAGCGGCGCATGGTCTGGAGGAGCTGAATAGTGAACCTAGTCACATTTCTTTATGGTCGAGCGTTCAAACGCGAGAGGGTGCAGTAGACTCTGTCGTTGCTTCATGTGCCCATTCATCGGACATCACGGAGGTTCAATTCTCATGCAGGTAGACTCAATTGCACCCAGATACTTCGCGGCACAGATAGCTCCTCGCAGCGTGCTTCGGAGTGTGTTGGGTTCTCTGCTGCTTCTAGTCTCGGCCGTGGGCTGCGCCACCATGAATGTCACTCCCTGTGGTGATGGGCAGCTTGCAGTCCAAGAGTTGTTGTACTTCGGAACAGAAACGCCCTCCGGTCATGTCACACCGGAAGACTGGGCGAAATTTCTGAGCGACACAGTCACCCCACGGTTTCCGGAAGGGCTTTCAGCGTGGCAAGCCGCCGGTCAATGGCGATCGGCTTCAGGCGAAGTCATTCGGGAGCCGTCCTATGTCCTGAGCCTTGTCCATCCGGACGACGCCAAGCCGAACAAGGCCGTTCAGGAGATCGTCGCGTCCTACAAGATGCGTTTCCAGCAAGAGGCCGTACTCCGTGTCAGATCCCATGCCTGTAAATCCCTTTAGTGTTCACCCACCGGATTGTGGGTTGATGGAAAGACGTGCGAATCGAAACTCTTGTCAGTGAAGGTGCTCGCGGTTTCTGTGGTTTTGCTTAGTTATATGTCCAGTGTTTGTTAGACTTTCCGGCATGCGATACTGGCATATCACGCTTCGTGTGCTGCCGTTCACGAGTGTCCTTGTTGCCGGCTCGTTGCCCTGGGTCTCAGCCGGGGATTTGGTTCGATGGACAGACGAGAATGGAGTTCTCCATTTTTCTGATTCTTTGGCGAACGTGCCATCACGGTACCGTGGCCAGGTCAAGTTGGAGAAGCTCAAGGAGGAAGAAGTAGCGAAAGAGTCTCGTTCCGGCCGAAACCTCACCAAGGCTCAAGAGAGCCGCGCTGTGGAGCCGGCATCTGAGCCGTTCAAAGACAAGCCGAAGCTCAGTAGTTATGAAGTTCCGTTCGAAGCTCATGAGGGCACAGCTCAACGGGTGATCGTGTCCGTCAAGTTTAACGATTCCGTGACGGTGCCTATGGCTCTCGATACAGGCGCCCCGGGCCTCGTGATCTCTCCCAAGCTGGCCAACCAGCTCGGTCTATTTAGTGGCGACGAAGGAAAGGTAGAAGTGCAAGCCGGTGGTATCGGCGGTTCGGTTACTGCTATCCGGACATTCATTGATAAGGTTCAGATCGGGGAAGCCAGCGATATCTTCATCCCTGCGACTGTCACTCGCTCAGTATCGTCTGCCTTTGAAGGGCTCGTTGGCATGGATTTCATGTCCAAGTACTCATTCAAGATTGATTCGGTCAAGCACGTCGTGATCTTCGAAGAAATCGAGCCCAATCCGAACTGGCCGGGCGGACGTCCTGAACGATGGTGGCGGGAGCGTTACAAAGAGCTGCATGCTTTACGAGCAGCATGGAGGCGTGCTGTGCCTCACGAACAGCAGTGGCAAGCACAATATGGACCTGCTAAGTTCGCCAGTAACCAAGTCATGGAAGTTGATAAACTGCTGGACAAGCTCGATCGCTATGCCAACCAACATTTCGTGCCTCAAAGCTGGCGGTAGCACGGGTAGCCAAGAACCATCCGAACTCCCGTCCCGCTTTCTACTCAAATAGCTGGTCATTCGCGATTATCAGGAGTGTTCTTTCATCGTGCAAAGGGAAGAGGCTTTTGCGTTAAGAAAATACCGCCGCACCAGCGTCTCCACTGCCGTGAAGTGCCGTTCGGGAAGATTTTTGAAACGGCGTCTGCAATCGGCAAGAGCATTTTCGGCGGTGAGAAATGGTTCAATCACGGACTGCAGATGGCCATAGTAGTCTCTGAGCTTCAACTCAGCGGTTCGTAGGTGGCTCGAATCACCGGCAATGGTCAGCGCGGCTTTCGCCTGGTCGCCCTCGGATTCTACAAGCGCCTGGAAACAGAGCCCCTTCAAACGTTGTGTGACGGTGCTGCGATCCCAACCAAGGGTGGTGGCGGTGGCCTGCATGTCGAAGCCGTGCTCCCTCAGACAGTTCAGGACAGCAGCATCGCCGGCGGGATCGGGGAAAATCTGCTTCACGCGCTCCGTCAGTCGCGCACGCTCGTCGCCTAGCCTCAGTGATTCCTTGGTCAAGACGGGGCCGTCGCTCAGAGTCACGGCCTGTTCCAAACAGTGGCGGAGCTCGCGCACGTTCCCCCGCCATTCATGCTCGGACAACGCGCGAAGCGCCTCGTTCGTCAGTTTCGGAACCAACCTTCTGAGTTGTTCAGCGATCTGGCTCAAGAAGGTGTCGGCGAGAAGGGGAATGTCTCCAATACGTTGACGCAGCGGCGGGAGGTGGAAGACCATCCCGTTCAGCCTGAAATACAAGTCCTCGCGAAACCATCCCTCAGACACACCCTTCCGTAGGTCGCGGTTGGTC
>Ga0187893_10001959_pt1 | contig 46842 bp, 41 predicted proteins | sample MA1701074metaG_FD_139574 | JGI IMG/M metagenome (GOLD analysis project Ga0187893, IMG submission 139574) | White microbial mat communities from a basaltic lava cave in the Kipuka Kanohina Cave System on the Island of Hawaii, USA - MA170107-4 metaG ... | reverse complement strand
TCGCGCACGTGCGCGACCTGGCGCGCGCGTGCAAGGCGAGCGTGCTGTTGATCCACGTGGCCGACGGCTGGGCCGCGCGCAACGCCAACCAGCTGGACCTGCGCGAGAGCGAGGAGATGAAGGAGGACCTCGCATACCTGGAGCGGCTCGCGGCCGGGCTCCGCAAGGACGGCGTCGACGCCGAGAGCCTGCTGGCCGGCGGCGATCCGTCGAAGGAGATCTGCGCCGCCGCCGACCGCGAGAAGTGCGACTTGATCGCCATGTCGACGCACGGCCACGGTTTCGTGAAGGACGTCATCTATGGAAGCGTGGCCAACGAGGTGCGCCACATGACCCGCGTGCCGGTGCTGCTCGTCCGCGGCGGCCCCGACGCGCAGGGCGCAACGCCGGGCGCATGACGGCCGCACGGTCGTTGAAGTCCGTTCCGGGCCTCACGGCGCCCGTCGAGGACTACCTCAAGGCGATCTACGAGCTGGAGCGCTCGGGCCAGCCGGCCGAGACCAACGCGATCGCGAAGACGTTGTCCATCGCGCCGGCGTCGGTGAGCGGGATGATTCGCCGCCTTGCTCGACAAGGGCTGATCACGCACGAGCGCTACCACGGCGCGCGGCTCACTGCCGCGGGGCGCAAGGCCGCGCTGCTGACGATCCGCCGGCATCGCGTCATCGAGTCGTACCTCACCAAGGCGCTTGGCTACTCGTGGGACCGGGTGCACGACGAAGCCGAGCGGCTGGAGCACGCGGCAAGCGACGAGCTGATCGACCGCATGGCCAAGGCCATCGGCGAGCCGGAGACCGATCCGCACGGCGCCCCGATCCCGTCGCGCGAGGGGACGCTGCGGGAGCGCTCGGTGGTGGCGCTGAGCGCGCTGGGCGCCGGCGACACGGCGCGCATCGATCGCGTCAGCGACGACAGCCCCGAGCGGCTGCGCTACCTCGAGGAGCTCGGCATCGTGCCCGGCACGACGATCAAGGTCGTGGAGCGCGCGCCGTTCGACGGGCCCATCGTGCTCAAGGTGGATGCGTCGAAGCGGACCATCGGCGCGGAGTTGGCCGCGCAGATCCTCGTCTCGCGCCGCTGAGATCGCGCGGGTTGACGTTCCGGGCGGAAATTCCGAACGTCCAGCAATGCCCGGCGCCATCCGACTCGGCACGCAAGGCTGGAACTACGACGCGTGGGTGGGCCCGTTCTATCCCGAGGGCACCAAGGCCGTCGACTTCCTGAGCGTCTACGCGCGGGCCTTCGACACCGTCGAAGTCGACTCCACCTTCTACGCCGTGCCGCCGGCACGAACGATCCGTGGCTGGGCGGACCGCACGCCGGCAGGCTTCCTGTTCGCCCTCAAGCTGCCGCAGGAGATCACGCACGAGCGCCGCTTCCGCGCCGTCGACGACCAGGCGAAGGAGTTCTTCGATCGCGCGCGCGAGCTGGGCGACAAGCTGGGACCCGTGCTCATCCAGCTCGGGCCCGACTTCGGGCCCGGCGAGCTGCCGGCGCTGTCGCGGTTCTTCGACCTGCTGCCCGAGGACATCGCGTTCGCCGTGGAGTTCCGCGACAAGGCGTGGATCCACGACGGCGTCATCGCGGTGCTCACCGAGCACAACGTGTCGCTGGCGCTCACCGACGCGCGCTGGATTCCGCGCAAGCAGATGCTGGCACTGGCCGACCGGCCGACGGCGGACTTCGTGTACATTCGCTGGATGGGCGCCGACCGCGAGATCGTCGACTATTCGCGCATCCAGATCGACCGCTCTCGCGAACTCGAGCTGTGGCAGGGCGTCGTGTCCCAGCTGGCCGGACGCGGGCGCGCCGTCTACGGCTATGTCAACAACCACTTCGCGGGGCACTCGCCGGCGTCGGCGCGTGAGCTGCAACGCATGCTCAACCTCACTCCGGTGCAGCCGGAACAGCTCGGTGAGCAGATGACGCTGTTCTGATGGGCAGCTCCATCCGCCGGACCACGCCGAAGTACGCCACGCGCGCGCTGATCGACGAAGCAGCGCCGGAGCACGAGGTGCCGTTCGCGTGGCACGCGCCAACCGTGGTGTTCGGGGCCGTGTGCGTCATGATCGGCGTGTATTGGGACATCTCGTGGCACATGTCCATCGGTCGCGACTCGTTCTGGACGCCGGCGCACCTGCTGATCCAGGCCGGCGGGCTCATCGCCGGACTGAGCTCGGGGTACGTGGCGCTCCGGACGACCTTCGGCGCGAGCGCGGCCGCGCGTGACGCCTCGGTCACGTTCTGGGGATTCCGGGCGCCGCTGGGGGCGTGGGTCGCGATCTGGGGCTGCTTCGCGATGCTCGTGTCCGCGCCCTTCGACAACTGGTGGCACAACGCATACGGGCTCGACGTCCGCATCATCAGCCCGCCGCACACCGTCCTCGCGCTCGGCATCGGCGGCATTTGCGTCGCGGCATTCCTGCTCTCGCTCGCGTGGCAGAACCGCGCGGGCCCGTTCCAGCGGCGCGCTATGTGGCTCTTCCTCGTCGCGTCCGCCGTGCTCTTGATGGACCGCGCCATCATGCTCACCGAGTACAGCTGGCCCAACCTGATGCACTCGGCGTCGTACTACCGCATCTCGGCGTTCGCGTACCCCATGGCGCTCGTGGCCACGGCGCGCGCGTCACGGCTCAAGTGGGGCGCCACGATCGCCGCCGCGATCTTCACGGGCATCATGCTCGGGTTGATGTGGGTCATCCAGTTGTCTCCGGCGACGCCCAAGCTCGGCCCGATCTACCAGGACATCACGCGCATGGTGGCGATGGACTTTCCGGCGCTCGTGGTCGTGCCCGCGGTCGGCATCGACCTGGCCATGCAACGCCTGACGCTCAGGCCGCTCCTTCTCGCGCCGCTCCTGTCGGCGGTGTTCGTGGCGTTGTTCCTGGCGGTGCAGTGGCCGTTCGGCTCGTTCCAGATGACGCCGGCGGCGCGCAACTGGTTTTTCAACGCGGACAACTTCGTCTACTGGATGACGCCCGCCGGCGTGGAGTGGTCGCGCACGTTCGTGCGAGAGCAGATGAGCCTGCCGGTCGGGCTCGTCCACGCGTGGATCGGAGGCGCCATCTCGGCGTGGCTCGGGCTGTGGTTCGGCCACTGGCTCACGAAGGTGCGTCGATGACAGCAGACAGGGCGCCGCGTGCGGTGGGCAGGGTGCTGGGCGTCGTCGTGCTCGGCCTCGTCGTCATGGCGCACGTCGGGAGTCCCGACGTGTTCTTCACGGGCAAGGCGGGGCCATACGACGTGAGCGTCGTGGTCCGTCCACCACAGGTGGTGCCCGGGGTGGCGCGCGTCACGGTCCGGGCGCCGCAGTCCGTGACGGGCGTGCGCATTCGACCGGTGTTCTGGCGCGCGGGGTCCAAAGGCTCGCCGACCGCCGACCCGATGCGGCGCCGGCCGGATGGCGGCCCGCTGGCCGCGTTCGACGGCTCGCTCTGGCTCATGGCCAGCGGCGCATATGTCGTTGACGTCATCGTCACGGGGCCGCAGGGCGAGTTCAGCGCCCAGGTGCCGGTTGCGTCCGTGGCGACCGGGCGGCTGGCGCTGAGTCCGGCCTTCGGCGCCGTGCTGCTCGTGTTCGGCGCCTTCCTCGTCGTCGGCCTCGTGAACATCGTGCGCAAGGCGGCCGGCGAAGCGCTCGCCGAGCCGGGTCGCGCCGTGGATGACTCCGCGGTCCGCACGTCGCGCGTGGCCGGCGGCGTCGCGGTGGCGGTCATCGCGCTGGCGCTTTTCGGCGGGTCGCGCTGGTGGGACGCGGTCGACCGCGAGTACGAGGCGACGCTCTACGCGCCGTCGCCGCTCGGCGCATCGCTGTCCGACGGGCTCCTGCGCGTGGTGATATCGGACACGCTCTACCGGCCGGGCAATCGTGTCAACGGGCTCGTGCCTGACCACGGCAAGCTGATGCACCTGTTCGTCGTGAAGGCCGACGACGCGACTGGCTTCGCGCACCTGCATCCGCGGCCGGAGGGCGGTTCGATGCACGCGTTCACCACGGGCGTGCCGCCGTTGCCGGCCGGCACGTACCGGCTCTTCGGCGACGTCGTCCACGAAACCGGGTTCGAGCGCACCCTGGTCGGGTCGATCAGCGTGCCGGAACGTTCCGCCGCCGTCGCATTCCGGCCGATGGACCCGGACGACGCATGGTACTCCGGACCCGCGTCGACGACCCGCACGGCCCGACTCGCGGACGGATCGACGATGCGCATCAGCATGCCCGACTCCATCGCGGCGGGTGCGGATCTTTCCATCGCCGTCGCCGTCGTCGACGCGGCCGGCAGGCCCGCCGCGCTCGAGGAGTACCTCGGCATGCCGGCGCACGCCGTCGTCGCCCGGCTCGACGGCGGCGTGTACGTCCACCTGCACCCGATGGGAACGATCACGGTGGCGGCGCGGGACGTATTCGCGGCGCGCGATCGCGGTGACACGACATCGGCCGGTGAGCCGCTGCTTCCCGGGCACGCGACTCATCCTCCGGGCGCCACGCCGCCACCCACCGCGTCGCAGTTCCCGTACTCGTTTCCTTCGGCCGGGGACTATCGGCTCTTCGTGCAGGTACAGCGTGGCGGGCGCGTGCTGACCGGCGCGTTCGCGGTCAACGTCGCGCCGTAGTGCCGCGCAGGATCATCGCCTTCGTCGTGCTGGCGGCCGTGCTGGCGGCGGTGTTCGTGCGGCTCGGGTTCTGGCAGCTGGACCGGCGGGTCGAGCGCCGCACCGCGAACGCAGCGATCGAGGCGCGATTCAGCCTGCCCGAAGCCCCGATCGACGTCGTCACGCGCGATTCCACGCCCTCGTATCGCCGCGCCGCGGTACGCGGGACGCCGGACACCGCGAACGAGTTCTGGATCGCCGGCCGCTCCCGCAACGGGTCTCCCGGCGTCCATCTCATGACACCGATGCGCTTGCGCGGAGCGGACACGGCGGTCCTCGTGAATCGCGGCTGGGTGTACGCGCCCGACGCCGCGACCGCGGACCTGCCCACGTGGCGCGAGCGGCGCGACGAGTACCGCGGGTTCGTCATGGACGTGCCGTCCGCGTCGGCCGAGCCGCACATCAAGGGCCGCGCGTTGCGTCCGTTGTCGATCGAGGGAGTTCGCCGCATGCTGCCGTATCCGGTTCTCCCGGTGTACGTCGTCGCGCAGGACTCGGCGCCGAACGCCCCGGCCCGGCTGCCCACGCCGGCGCTCGACGAAGGGCCGCACCTGAACTACGCGATCCAGTGGTTCTGTTTCGCGGCGATCGCCGTGGGCGGCGCAGCGATCGTCACGTTTCGCGCGAGGGAGGGCAGTCGCTTGTGACTAGTCACTAGTCACTAGTCACTAGTGACTAGTCACTAGTCACTAGATTGCAGCCATGTCGTCCAAGCATCAGCTCGCGTCAGAAGTCGAGGCCCGGGACGTCGCCGAGGCCGCACGCGAGAGCGAATGGGCCGGCGCCAGTTTCGTCGCCGACCTGTTCCTCGGACGATTCCCGCTGGAGCTCGTCCATCCGTTCCCGCAGCCGGACCCCGCCGAGGTCAAGCGCGCAGAGCCGTTCATGACGAAGCTGCGCGAGTTCCTCGAGCGGGTCGACTCCGACATGATCGACCGCACCGGCGAAATCCCGGAGTCGCATGTCGAGGAGCTGCGCGCCATGGGCGCGTTCGGCATCAAGATCCCGACGAAGTACGGCGGCCTCGGCCTCTCGTATACGAGCTACGTCAAGGCTATCGCGATGGTGACGTCGAAGGACGGCTCGCTCACGGCGCTCCTCTCGGCGCACCAGTCGATCGGGTTGCCGCAGCCGCTCGCGCTCTTCGGCAGCGACGAACAGAAGCAGCGGTTCCTCCCGCGCCTTGCCAGGGGCGCCATTTCCGCCTTCGCGCTCACGGAAACGCACGCGGGCTCGGACCCGGCGAACATGACGACGACGGCGACGCCGACCGCCGACGGCAAGGAGTTCATCCTCAACGGCGAGAAGCTCTGGTGCACCAATGGCACGCGCGCCGAGCTGTATGTCGTGATGGCGCGGACGCCGGACGTGGTCGTCAACGGCAAGCCGCGCAAGCAGATCACCGCGTTCATCGTGGAGCGCAAGTGGGCCGGTGTCGACGTGCTCCACCGGTGCCGGTTCATGGGGCTCAAGGCCATCGAGAACGGCGTCATCGGCTTCAAGGACGTGCGCGTGCCGCGCGAGAACATCCTCTGGGGCGAAGGCAAGGGCCTCAAGCTCGCGCTCATCACGCTCAACACCGGCCGCCTGACACTGCCCGCCAGCTGCGCGGGCGGATGCAAGGCGCTGCTCAACGCGACCCGCGCGTGGGCCAGCGAGCGCGTGCAGTGGGGCCAGCCGGTGGGCAAGCACGAAGCGGTGGCGCGCAAGATCGGCTTGATGGCCGCCAACACGTACGCCATGGAGGCGGTCTCCGACTTCACCGTCGGCGTGGCGGAGCGCGGCGGCTACGACATCCGCCTCGAGGCCGCGATCGCGAAGATGTACAACACCGAGCACGGCTGGCGCATCGTCGACGACGCGCTCCAGGTGCGCGGCGGCCGCGGCTATGAAACGGCGGACTCGCTGCGCGCGCGCGGCGAGAGGGCCATTCCGGTCGAACGCGCCATGCGCGACGCGCGCATCAACCTGATCTTCGAGGGGTCGTCCGAGATCATGCGACTGTTCATCGCGCGCGAAGCGGTGGACCACCATTTCAAGACCGCGTTCGCGCTGGTCAATCCCAAGGCCTCCGGCGCCGAGAAGGTCGCCGCAATCGGGCGCATCCTGAAGTTCTACCCGTTCTGGTATCCGGCGCGCTGGTTCGGCCGGGGCCAGGTACCGTTCGCGTTCGCGTCGTTCGGGTCACTGGCGAAGCACCTGCGCTTCGCGGAGCGCGCGTCGCGCCGGCTGGGCCGCTCGCTGTTCCACGCGATGGTGCGCTACGGCCCCAAGCTGGAGCGCAAGCAGATGGTCTTGTTCCGCGCCGTCGACATCGGCGCGGAGCTGTTCGCCATGACCACCACGTGCGCCAAGGCGCACGCCGACGCCCGGGCCGGCCACGGCGGCGCGATCGACCTCGCGGACGTCTTCTGCCGCGAAGCGCGCCTCCGCGTGAACGAGCTCTTCGGCCGGCTCTTCGGTCCCACCGACGACCGCGTCTACCGCCTGAGCCAGGAGGTGCTCAAGGGCGAGCACGCGTGGATGGAGGGCGGCGTCATGCGATTCGGCGACGACGCGGAGCAACTCGAAGCTGCCATGGCCGAGTCCGGGGCCATGGCAGCCTCGCGCTGATGACCTAGGCGGCGGCCGCCGCCGGCGCCTTCGCCGTGAACCCGACGCCGGCCAGGACGATGCCGAGTGCCGCGTGCAACCAGATGTCGTTGCCGCCGATCGGGATGAGGCCGAACGTCGTCGGCGCCACGAACCCGAGGCAGGCGAGCACGATGTAGACGATGCCGCCGACCTGCGCGTACATCTTCGCGTTCGCGAATGACCGGAAGGCCCAGAGGCCCCACGCGCCGAACGCGATGTGCACGATGTTGTGCAACAGGTTGACCGGGAACATGCCGAGCAGCATCGCCGGCGCATCGGCCTCCATGGACATTCCGCCTGCCGTCGTCAATCCCAACACGCCCACCAGCACGAACACTGCGCCGAACACCATCGCGACACGCGTGACCATTGGACCTCCATGCGGACATGGTTGTACAGCGGCTGCGTACTGCGCGGACCATTCACCCTACCACCGGCAGGGCGGAAAGCACAGTGAGGCGCGTTACGCGCCGACCGTACGGCCGTTGGCCGGCCGTAACTGGAGGAGCACGACCGCTGCGGCTATCAGCGCTCCGCCGGCCACGACGGAGATCGTCATCGGCTGGTTGAGGAACCACGCGCCGAGCACGGCGGTGAAGAACGGCTCGACCGTCGAGATGATCGCCGTGCGAACCGGGCCGAGCACGCGGAGCCCGTTGAGGAACGCGAGGAATGCGACGGCCGTGCACACCACGGCCAGCGTCAGGATCGACGACCACGCCACGCCGGACCGCACCACCAGCTCGCCCTCGTAGAGGCCGGCGACGCCGAGGAAGATCGCGGCCCCGGTCGCCATGTAGAGCGCCGTCGCCAGGGGCGACAGTTCCCGCTGGATCGTCGAGAGCAACGGGATGTACACGGCGTACATCACGGCGGACGCGAGCGCGAGGACGAGCCCCAGCGGATGCATCGACCCGCCGGGCGCGCCGATCATCACGAAGATGCCGCCGAGCGACAGCGCCAGCGCGACGAGTCGCGGCGGTGTCAGGGGTTCGCTGTGTCGCACCCGTGCAAGCACGGCGACCATCGCCGGGTACGTATAGAAGAGGAACGCCAGCGTCGCCGCGCTGATGTACCGCAGCGCCGACAGGCTCACCACGGCGATCAGCGCCTGCATCAACCCGGCGGTCATCATGATGCGGAAACCACGCCCGTCCGGCCTCTTGCCGCTGCGGAGCAGGAACAGCAGGAGCACGCCGGCAGCCAGCACATAGCGCCACGTGAGCACGCCGAGCAGCGGCTCCCCCGCCCGCGTCGCGACCTCGACGAGAATCGAGATGGCGCCGAACGAGCAGGCGCCGAAAGTGACGAGCATCGTCGCCCGCCCCGGCGTCACAACGCGCGGAGTCGTCACGTCAGAGCAGCGTGCCGCTGAGGAGGAGCAATGCGACGCCGAAGTAGATCAGCACGCCGGTCACGTCCACGATCGTCGCCACGAACGGCGCCGACGCGCTGGCCGGGTCGAGCCCGAACCGCCGCAGCAGGAACGGCAGCATCGCGCCGGCCAGTGAGCCCAGCGTCACGATCGCCACCACCGCCGTGCCCACGGTGAGTCCGATGCGCCAGTAGTGCGGCCCGTAGTCCCACAGGCCGAGGTACTGCCACAGCACGACGCGCGCCACGCCGAACAGGCCGAGCAGCGCGCCGAGTGTCAGGCCCGTCGGCAGTTCGCGCAGGGCCACGCGCCACCAGTCCTTCTGCGTCAGCTCGCCGAGCGACAGCGCACGGATGATGAGCGCCGTGGCCTGCGATCCCGAGTTGCCGCCGGAACTCACGATCAGCGGGATGAACAGCGAGAGCACCAGCGCGCGGCTCAACTCGTCCTCGAAGCCCTCCATCGCCGTCGCCGTGAAGAACGAACCCACGAAGAGCAGGCACAGCCAGACGCCGCGCTTGCGGATCATGCCCCAGAAGCTGATGGAGGTGTACGGCTCATCCAGCGCCTCGAGGCCGCCCATCTTCTGGATGTCCTCGGTCTGCTCTTCTTCGATGACGTCGATGATGTCGTCGACGGTCACGACCCCGATGAGGTGCCGGCTCTCGCTCACCACCGGCACGGCGATGAGGTCGTAGTTGGCCGTGATGCGCGCGACTTCCTGCCGGTCGGTGGCCGGCGACACGCTCACCACCTCGGTGCGCGCCACGTCGGCGATCGTCGCCCCCGGCTGCGCGGCCAGCAGTTCACGCAACGAGAGCACGCCGGCGAGCCGCCCCTGGCTGTCGGTCGCGTAGATGGCATAGGTGGCTTCGCGGCGCCCCGTGCGCGCCAGCGCTCGCACCGAATCGAACGCCTGATCCACGGACATGTCCTGCGCGACCGACACGAACTCGGTCGTCATCAGTCCGCCGGCCGTGTTCGGCTCGTACTGCAGCAGCCGCTCCGTCTCGGCGCGCGCCTCGGCGGGCAGTTCGCTGACGATCTCGTCCGCGACGTCCTCGTCCATCTCCTCGAGCGCGTCGGCGCGATCGTCCGGCGTCATCTGCGAGACGAGGGCGGCCGCCTGCTCCGTCGGGATCTCCTCGAGCAGGTCGGAGCGGAGGTCGTCGTTGAGGTACTCGAGGACGTCCGCGGCGCGCGCCGGCGGGAGGGCGGCCAGGAACGCCGGCACCTGCTCGCGCGGGATCAACTCCGCGACGTCGGCCAGGTCCGCCGGGTGGAGCTCCTCGGTCTCCGCCGCGACCGCCCCTGGATTCTCTTCGAGCAAGTCGAGGATGTCCGGCGCCACGAGGGCCGCCAGCGGTTTGTCCTGAGGGTCCAGCGCCATGGGCGGGAAGTTTGCCGAGGGCACGCGGAACGGGCTAGGCCCGGTCGCGTCGATGCCTCACCCGTCGCGGGTCACGGTAACTTCAGCCCCATGCTCAAGGTCGCTTTCCTCGGACTCGGCTCCATCGGCCGTCCAATGGCCCGGCGCATCAAGGAGGCCGGGTTTCCGCTCGCGGTTTGGAATCGCACACCCGATCACGTCGCCACGTTTGCCAAGGATCTCGGCGTTCAGCTGTCGAAGACGCCCGGTGACGCAATCAAGGACACCGACATCGTGGCGATTTGTCTTTCCACGTCGGCCGATGTCGAGCAGGTGCTGGATGCCGGCGTCATCGGCAGCATCAAGGCCGGCGCCGTGGTGCTCGACCTGACGTCTGGTGACCCCGCCACGTCGAAGCGAATTGCGGCGAAGGTGGCGGCGAAGAAGGTGGGGTTCATCGATGCGCCCGTGAGCGGGGGCGTGAAGGGCGCCGAGGCCGGTACGCTCACCGTGATGTGCGGCGGCGACGCCAAGGACCTCGAGCGGGCGAAGCCGGTGATCGCCGCGTTCGGGCAGAAGGTCGTGCACTGCGGTCCGGTCGGCGCCGGCGACGCCGTGAAGGCGATGAACCAGGCGCTGCTCGCACTCACGATCTGGGGCACCGGTGAGGCGTTGGTGGCGCTGTCCAAGCTCGGCGTCTCGCCCAGCGTCGCGCTCGAAGTGATCAACGCGTCCAGCGGCCGGTCGAATGCGTCCATGAATCTCTTCCCCGAGCGCGTGTTGACGCGCGCGTTTCCGAGGACGTTCCGGCTGGCGCTCATGGACAAGGATGCCCGTATCGCAGCGCAGATCGCGCGCGACGAGCGGGTGCCGGCGCCACTGACCCAGCTGGTGGCCGACCTCTGCACGCTGGCGCGCAGGGAGCTGGGCGAGGACGCAGACCACGTGGAGGCGGTGCGGGTCATCGAGCGCTGGGCCGGCCAGGACATCCGTTGAGACGGGCGCCAAAGGCGCGCGCCGGCGCGCCGCGCCGGCCGACCGGCGCGGTCGCGAGCGTGGAGGCCATCCGCGCGCAGTTTCCGTCGGCCAGGCGCCGACACAATGGGCGCGTGGTCGCATATCTCGACGGCCCCGGGGGCACCCAGGTACCGAAATACGTCTCCGACCGCGTCGCGGACTACCTGCTGCACCACAACGCCAATACGCACTGGAAGTACCCCACGAGCGCCGAGACCGACGAGATGATCCTCGACGCGCGCCACACGCGGGCGCAGTTCGTGAACGGCGCGCCGGAGGAGATCTCGTTCGGCGCCAACATGACGACGCTCACCTTCCACGTGGCGCGCGCGCTGGGTCGCCGGTGGGGGCCGCGCGACGAGGTGGTGATCACGGAGCTCGACCATCACGCCAACGTGGCGCCATGGCGCGCGATCGAGGCCGAGCGTGGCGTGAAGGTGCAGGTGGCGCGCCTCCGCACCGAGGACGGCACGCTCGACCTCACCGATCTCGAGCGCAAGGTCAACGAGAGGACTCGGCTGGTGGCGGTGGTGGCGGCGTCCAACGCGCTTGGCACCATCGTCGACATCCCGCGCGTCGCCGAAATGGCGCGCGCCAGGCAGGCGCTGCTCTACGTCGACGCGGTCCACTTCGCGCCGCACGAGCTGGTCGACGTGCAGGCGATGGACGCGGACTTCCTGGCGTGCAGCGCGTACAAGTTCTACGGGCCGCACGTCGGCGTCCTGTGGGCGCGGCGGGAGCACATCGAGCAGATGGACGCACCGAAGCTCGACCCGGCGCCGAACGAGGCGCCCGAAAAACTCGAGACGGGCACGCAGAACCACGAGGGCATCGTGGGCGCTGCGGCGGCGGTGGAGTGGCTCGCTGGCCTCGCCGCCGCCGGGTCACGGGCGAAGGGCGGCGCGGACCGCAGGCCGCCGCTCGCGACGGCGCTCGGCGAGCTGCACGCGCGCGGAGCCGCACTGTTCCGGCGACTCTGGACCGGCCTCGGCGACATCAAGGGCGTGCAACGATTCGGGTTGCCGCCGGGCGCGAGGCGCACGCCGACGCTCGCCTTCCGCGTGAACGGCGTCACCAGCGACGACGTCGCCATCGCCCTGGCGAAGAAGGGCCTCTTCGTCTCGCACGGCGATTTCTACGCCGCCACCGTCATCGAGCGGCTCGGCGGCTGGCCCGACGGCGTCGTTCGCGTCGGCTGCAGCGCTTACACGTCTGAGTCCGAAATCGACCGCGTCATCGACTCGGTCGCCGCCATGTAGCCGACTAGGGTATCACGATGGTCGTATCCAGAACATGCGTTCTCGGCGTGGCGACATTCCTGACGTTGTGCCACCAACTCAGCCTGTACGTACCCGATGCCAGCGGCAGGGAGTCGATCATGTAGTCTATGCGCCAAATGGTGGTGAGGCCAAAATCGTGCCGCGCGGCCTCCACTTCCAGCAGCAGAGAATCTTGCCCTTGCCACATGAGCGTACCCGCAAGGGTATAGTTGCTTTGCGGCAGGGCGATCGAGGTCTTCACCGAGAGGCGCGACCCTGTCTGCGTCAGCGTTGGTGTAAGCGCAGGCTCCGCCGAACCCCAAGGGCTACTCCGTAGGATGTTGATAGTCAGCGTTTCGAACGACGGGCCCAGAGGTTCGTGGCACCCGTACGACATAAGCAGCAACGCGGCCGCCAGAGTCACCGAAACGCGCATGGTCCTAGTACGGCGGGATACCATTGGCGATGAAGACCGGGCACGTCGTGGGCGAATGCTCAACGCCGTGAGTGGCGTTGTAACTGCGAACCTGATAGGCCACGGCCGTCTGGGAGGGCATAGCGAAGCAGCTATTCAGGCTCCAGATTGACGAAACGGCCGTAGAAATGTCCGTGTAGGACGCCGTCGTCCGAACCGCCCAGAGTTCCCACTCCGGCGCGTATGGCGTCACACGTCGGTAGATGCGGTACTCAGTGGCAAGCGGCACCGCGCTCCAGGTGAGTTTCGGTTTGCCGCTCTGGATCGACACCGCGGCTATCTCGGCGGGGCCAAAACCAGCCGCCAAGTCAGCGCGCGGCAGGCCGGCGCCGAAGTATGGCGGATTTCCTAGCGACTTCGCCGTCTTCGCCATCTGATAGACCACGCTGGATGGGCCGTAGTTGGGAAACCTCGCTCGAATCATGAGCGCGACGCCGGTGACGTGCGCCGTCGCCATCGACGCGCCACACCAGTTGTGGGGATACTCTGCGCCTTGGTAGCCGTTATTGAAGGTGGTGCTGGTTGCGTACCAGGGCGCGGTAAAGTCGACGTGCGATCCCCAATTCGAGCCACTGCCAACGACGCAAGGGTGGGCGGTCGTCGCGAACGTGCTGTCGTCTCGCATTCCACTAACGCCGATAACGTCCGAAAACCCGGCCGGGTACATCACTTGGTTCAAACCGTCGTTGCCCGCGGACGCGAGCATCACGATGCCTGCGCTCGCGGCGCTGGCGACTGCCTGCGCGAACTCCGGCGTGTAGGACTCGTTCGACCAGGACATGTTGATAACGCCCTTCGGCACGAGGTTGGGCACCGCCCAATTGATTGCTTCGCTGAGTTCCGGACCGGGGCACTCAGAACTCCCGTTGCAGGCGCCCCAGACCGTTATGTCGTTCTCAGGCACCCCGGGAGCTACGCCTACTACACCAAGTGCGTTGTTGAGTGCCGCTGCGATGCCGAAGACATGCGTTCCGTGTGACTCCATGTGTTCGGGGTCGCAGCCGACATTGACGCCGCGACAGTTGCCCTGCGGGATCACCGGAAGATCCTCATGGCCGCGATCGTATCCCTGATCGAGCACCAGCAGCTTGGTTCCACTCCCTTGCGTGAAGGACCAAGCCAATGGCGCGCGGATTGACGTGATGCCCCACGGTGTCTCTTGAGCGGGCAATCCTGCTGCGCGAGGGGCGGGAGTGGGCGGTAATGCGTCGAGCCGATAAGTCGCGTCGTCGGGTGAGACCCAGTCCACGCTGGGGTCGGTGAGCAGCGTTGCGACGCCCCCCGCGGGAACCACCGTGTGCGCGTACCCGAGGTTCTCGTAATACCGGAGAATGCGAACGCCCGCTCGCTCGAGGTTCGCCAGAGCGTCATCGATGGCGGTCGGGCTGACTGCTCCCCTGAGACCGCGGCGTACGCTTCGGTCCGGCCAGAGCGGATGCGGCCTCCAACCTGCCGTCGCCGCCGTTCGGGCGCGGGAGTGCTCCTTGATCCCCACAAATGCTCGCCCACCGGCAGCCGCGAGGCGCTCTTCGAGCAGTGCGATGGACGTGTCCTTGGCGCTCAGAGAGTCCGGTAGGTCGACCTCAATCGCCGTGAGCGCTCTTGGGATTGGAGCCCCTTCGGTCCGCAGGTATGCGGAGCGGAAAGGCCCATCCATGAGCGTTAGAGCTTCCTGAACCTCACCGTAACAGCCTGCGACAACCCCGGAAGCGATGGCCACACAGCACCACGTCAGGACCGCTCGGGGGGGGTACGCATCGTTGGGGACTCGCGTGAGGGGGTGGAGGTGCGCACGACGCAGCCGGCTTAGCGTCTTTTATACAACCGCCGACGAACGTCTGTCAAGGCCGAAACGGTCAGCCCTTCGCGCGGGCTGGAGGACTCAATGGGTGTGGACAAGTCCTAAGGCTGGACGCTCGCTCCGCGGAGCCAGCGCACCCTCGAACGCACCGTATTGCGAACCGGGGTGCCACAAGATCCACCCCTGGTACCCGGCGTCATACACGGCACGCTTCTGCAGCTTCACTTCCTCCACGCCGTACGGCGGCTTGCCAAGGGTGAACGCCTGCAGCCACGCGCGCACATGCTCCTTGCGCGTGATGCCGATCTTCTCGTCGCGCACACGCGCCGTGTCCATGGCCACGCGCACCATCGTGTACGGGTCGTTGTTGGGCCGCTCCACGCCGAAGGCGCCGCGCGGGTAATGGGACGGATAGACCATCGGCAGCATCACGTCGACCACGGCCGACATCTTCTCCCAGTACTGGCCGACTTCGAGCACTCCGCGCGCAGTTGCCGTCATGCCAAAGACGTCCGCCGTTGAGCGGAGGCCGAGCTTGTTCAGCCGCGTGCGCGCGAGCCTGAGGAATCCCACCAGCGCGTCCGTCTTCCCGCCTTTCGCCGCGGGAAAGACCTGGGGCGGCAGCGACTGAAACGGTTCAGGGAAGCGGATGTAGTCGAACTGGATCTCCTCGAACCCGAAGCCGGCCAACTCCTCCGCGACGCGCAGGTTGTACTCCCACACGTCGCGGTTGTACGGATCCACCCACGCGAGTCCCTCGTGGTCGCGCCACTCGCGGCTGTCCGCCTGACGAATGGTCCACGCGGGGTTCACGCGCGCGGCCTCGGGGTCCTTGAAGACGACGACGCGCGCGATGGGCATGATTCCGTGCGCTTTCAGCGTGTCGATCAGGGCCGGTACCGAGCGGACGCTCCCGTGGCCGGCGCCCGCGTTGCGGCGCAAGTCCGCGCTGGCCGACCGGTAGTTGAGCCCGAACTCGTCCTTCATGTCGATCACGAACGCGTTGATCTCGGTGGAGTCGGCCAGCGTCAGCAGCCGACGCATGCGGCCAGCGTTTTGCGCCGCGAACCGGTTGAGGTACAGGCCGCGGACGACCGGCAGCGGACTCGTGTCCGGCGACACGGCCGGCGGCGCCTGCGGCGGCGTCGCGGCAGGCTGGGCGCGACCCGCGACGCCGGTGGCGGTCGCCATCACGGACACAACAACGGTCAACAGGACCACACCGGACTTACCCAGCATCCCTCATTCTGCTCCGTATATTGTGCCCCGAATGACGCTTCTGTCGCGCGTGGGCAACCTCGCGGCGGCCGCCTGCCTGCTCTTGGCTGCGTGTTCCGGCAGCCGGAATGCGGCCCCGTTTGCCGAGTTCGTGCTGGCCGCCGGTGACTCCGCGTTCTGGGTTCGCAGCGATGCCGACGGCCTGCGGATGCGGGGGGCGCCCATCGTCCTCACGAGGCTGGACGATCGCTTTCACGAGCTCTACGTCGTGGACGACGATCGCTCGTACGAGAACGCGTGGTTCGTGGGCCAGACGCTCTACCAGCGCGACCTCGTCACTGGAGACTCGACGACGTTGTTCTCGGACTCCGTCGTGATGGCCCTCGCCGCCCGCTACGCCCGGAGGAACCCGACCGCTCGGCGCCTGGAACCGGACGAAGACCCGGAAACCGAGCCGGTGTCGAGCGCCTCAGCCGAGGTGAGGGTGCTGGCGGTGCACGGGCCGTACCTGTCGATGGAGTACCACGTCGACACCAGCGGCGTCGGCGACGATACGTGGCACATGACGCGTCACTTCGTCATCGACCTGCGCTCGGGCAAGCGCGTGACGCTGCCCGACCTGCTCGGCCGGAGCCTCGCCACGACCATCCTTGGCCGCGCGCGACGCGTCTACCGCGAGACCGTGGACTCCGTGCGGGGCGACCCTCGGCCCTCCGCAAGGCGCGCCGCCGAGGCGCTCAGCCGCTTCAGGTTCGATCCCACCAGCTTCGCGCTGGCCGCGCCGAGCGGCGCGCCGATGATTGCGTTCTCCGCGCCGGGGCAGGGCAGCGGCGGCGAGGGCTTGGTGCTGCCGATGCGCCCGATTGCCGTCTCGGAGCCGTCCTGGTGGGCGCAGGTGCGCGAGTCGCTCCCGACCACGATCACCGGGGGTGAAGAGCGGTGGGACCGGCAGACGTACTCGGTGCGCGCGCTGTATGACACGATTGTGCGCCCCGTTCGTCTGGTATTGCAGGACAGCTCCGGCCGCGAATTCCCGATTGGAGGCGTAACCGCCCCTGTGCACCGCATCTACTGGCTCGACAATCCCGCGTTCGATCGCACCCAGCGGACCGCACTGATCAAGGCGTTCGACGAGGCCGCCAGGTACGACGAGTTCGCCCGGACGGCGTCGGTCCCGGCGTCAACCGTGAAGCCGGCAGCGGCGTTTCGCGTCGCGGGCCAGGCGCCACGGATCGGTCAATGACCGGGCGCGCCGCCAAGCCGGTGAAGGGCTCCTGGCACGAATCGTCCGAGCTCATGATGCCGCACCACGCCAACAACCTCGGCCACGTGTTCGGCGGCGTGATGCTGGCGATGATGGACAAGACCGCCGCCATCTCGGCGTTCCGGCATTGCCGCAGTGCCGTGGTGACCGCGAGCATCGACCGGGTGGACTTTCGCGAGCCGATTCACCTTGGCGACCTCGTGGTGATGAAGTCGAGCGTGAACTTCGTCGGCCGGACGTCCATGGAGGTCGGCGTCCGCGTTGAGGCCGAGGAGTTGCTCAGTGGACGGCGACGGCACACGAATTCGTGTTACCTCACGTTCGTTGCGGTGGACGGCAACGGTCGTCCAGTCGAAGTTCCGGGCATCGTGCCCGAAACGGCGGACGAGAAGCGCAGGTACGAAGCCGCCAAGCTGCGGCGGACTCGCCGGCTTGAAGAGCGGGCGGCGGAGCAGAAGACATGAGCAGAACGTTCACAGTTGACGAAGCCAACCGGACGCTGCCGCTGGTACGGCGCATCGTCGAGGACGTGGTGCGCCAGCACCGCGTGTGGCGCGAGAAGATCCTCGAGCTGGATCTGGTCGCGTCATCGCGGTCGGACGAGCCGCAGCAGCGGGCCATGCGGCTCGAGCGCGAGGTGCAGTCGCTGGCGCGCGAGATCGAGGGCTACCAGCGCGAACTGGACGACCTCGGCATCCAGCTCAAGGACCGCCGCCTCGGGCTCGTGGACTTTCCGAGCGAGATGATGGGGCGCCCCGTGCTGCTGTGCTGGCGCCTTGGAGAATCCGAGGTGCAGTTCTGGCACGATGAGGACGCCGGCTACGCCGGCCGTCAGCCCCTGCACGCGTCGCCGGTGGGATGAAAGCGAGAACGCACCGCGCCGCCGACGGCGTCGAGTGGACGGTTTCGGTGGTGCTGCCCGGCTCGAGCAACGCCATGGTGCTGTTCCGCCATCCCGACGGCGCCACCTCCAGACTCGACCGCTACAACTGGTTCATCAGCGCCGGACCAGAAGCCCGCAGCGTCACGACGCGCCTGTCGCCCGAGGCCGTCCTGCAGTCGCTCGACTCCGCGGCGATCACGCGGTTGTTCGAGCGGTCGATGCCGATCACGAAGAACTAGAAACTCAGGAGCTAGGAGCTAGGAGCTAGGAGCTAGGAGCTAGGAGCTAGGAGCTAGAACCAGGGGACAGGAAACAGGTTCAGCCCTCTACCTCCCAGCTCCTGGCTCCTCGCTCCTCGCTCCTAGCTCTAGCTCCTAGCTCCTAGCTCCTAGCTCCTAGCTCCTAGCTCCCGGTTGCACGTACGGTACCTCTAGCTCCATCCCGTCCTTGCCGATCGTCACGCCGGCAAACTCGGCCTTGGCCTGGGCCTCAAGCTCCATCGTGTCGCGCGAGTAGCGGGCGGAGAAGTGGGTCAGGACCAGGCGCCGGCAGTTGGCGCGACGTGCGATGATCGCCGCTTCGCGCGCCGTCGAATGGCCGGTTTCCCCGGCGCGCTCGGCCTCCTCGTCGCCGAACGTGGCTTCGTGGACGAGCAGGTCCGCATCTCGGGCCGCCTCGACCGTGGCGTCGCACGGGCTCGTGTCCCCGGTGATCACGACCTTGCGACCGGGCCGCGGCGGGCCGACCAGCTCGGACGGCTTCACAACGTCGCCGTTCGGAAGCGTCACCGATTCTCCCTTGTGAATTCTGCCCCACATGGGGCCCTCGGGAATCCCGAGCTCACGCGCGCGGTCGGGGTCGAACCGCCCCTTGCGGTCGTCCTCCACAAGGGCAAAGCCGAGCGCCGGCCCGGGACCGTGCTGCACCGCGAACGGCCTGATGGCGTAGTCCTTCCGCTTGATCGGCGTGCCGGCGTCCACCTCGTTGATCTCCACCGGGAACGTGAGGCGGTCGACGCCGAACTGTTCGGCGCGCTTGAGATGCCGGTCGGCGCCCTTGGGCCCCCAGAGTCGCAGCGGGTCGGTGCGGCCCTGCAGCGCCATCGTGCGCATCAGCCCGATGACGCCGATGACATGATCAGCGTGAAAATGCGTGAAGAAGATGTCGCCCAGCGAGAACGCCACGCCGTAGCGCATCATCTGGCGCTGGGTGCCCTCGCCGCAGTCGAACAGCATCGTTTCCCCCTCGCGCACGAGCGCGACGGAAGCGACGTTGCGCTCGATCGTCGGGCGGGACGCACTCGTCCCGAGCAGGGTGAGGGAAAGGGACATTTGGCGGACTAAACATACGGGAAGGCCGGAAGGCGGAAGGCGGAAGGCGGAAGGCGGAAGGCGGAAGGCGCTAGGCGACCAGCGCCTTCCAGCGCTCGAGATCGATGTTGCCGCCGGAAACCACCACGGCACACGGCGTTTCGACCGTCAGCTTCCCGAACAGTACTGCGCCGCTGGCGCACGCCCCGGCGCCTTCAACGCGCGCGTCGTGAGCCGAGTGGAGCCACGCAATCGCCTTGCCGATTTCCTCCTCGCTCAGCGTCACGATGCGGTCGAGCGAGTGCCGGCCGATGTCGAACCCGTCCGCGTCGATGACCCCGGCGAGCCCGTCCGCCAGCGTCGGGACGCTGGGAATGTCCACGATCTTCTCCGCCGCCATCGACAGCGACATCGCGGCCGTATTCACGCTCTGCGACCCGTAAATGCGCACGTCGGGATGCTCGTGACGCAACAAGCTGGCGCACCCACCGAGCAGTCCGCCGCCCCCAACGTTCACCACCAGCGACTTGAGGCTCGGCAGGTCCTCGATGATCTCGAGCGCCACCGTCCCTTGGCCGGCGATGAGGTCGTCGCCGAGGCACGGGTTGATGAACGGCCGGCCCATTTGCTTTCCGGCCTCGATCGCGATCGCCATGGCCGCGTCATAGTCGCTCGCCGAGTCGTCCAACTGGGCGCCGAACCCGCGGATGCCGTCCTTCTTCACCTGTGGCGCAGCGCGTGGAACCCAGATCTTGGCCTCGATGCCCAGCGTCTTCGCAGCGGACGCCACGCCCATGCCGTGATTGCCGGCGGACGACGCCACCACACCGGCTTGCTTGTGTTCGGGCGAGAGGCAACTGAGCGCGTTGAGCGCGCCGCGGAGCTTGAACGAGCCGGTCAACTGCTCGTTTTCGAGCTTGAGCCAGACGTCGCCGCCGGCGGCCCGGCTCAGTTGCGGGCTGCGCACGAGACGCGTGCGCCTGATGTGCGGCGCAATGCGCGTGGCGGCCGCATGAACGGCTTCAGGCCTCAGTCGGGCGAACATGGACCTAAACTACGGGAAAGCGGAAAGCGGAAAACGGAGCAACTTCCGCCTTCCGCCTTCCGCCTTCCGCCTTCCGCCTTCCGCTTTCCGCTTTCCGGTCAGTCACTCAGTCCGCTCGCAGCGCCACCACCGGGTCCACGGCTGCCGCTCGGCGCGCCGGGATCCAGCACGCCACCACCGCCGCGACTGACAGCAGGCCGGCCGCGCCAAGGAACGCGATGCTGTCCATGGCGTCCACACCGTAGAGCAGCGAGTTCAGCACCCGCGTCACGCCGAACCCGGCCGCGGCCCCGATCACGACGCCGATGCTCGCCAGCCCGAGGCCCTGGCGCAGCACCATCGAGACCACGCGCGCGCGGTCGGCGCCGAGCGCCATGCGCACCCCGATCTCGCGCGTCCGCTGTGCCACGCTGAACGCCGTCACGCCGTAGATGCCGATCAACGCCAGGAGCAGCGCAACTCCGCCCAGGCTGCCGGCGACGTACACCGCCACGCGCTGCGGGAAGAGCGAGGTCGCCGCGTGTGACTCGAATGACTGCTGGCTGAGGATCGGGAGGTTGCGGTCAAGGGCGGCCACCAGCCGGCGGATCTCCTGCACCGGCGCTGCACCAGTCGCGGTTCGGGTGAGGAGGTACGTCTCCGACATGTAGTTCTGTGCGATCGGCACGTACACCATGAAGCTCCGCGGCTCACCGAGCGACCTGTACTTGGCGTCGCGCGCGATGCCGATGACCGTGACGGTGTTGTCGCCATTGCGGAACGATTGTCCGACCGGGTCACGTCCCGGCCAGAGCTGCTCCGCGAACGCCTCATTTAGGATCGCGACGCGCGGTGCACCGCGCCGGTCGGCGGCGGTGAAATCCCGCCCGCGCTGCAGCGGGATCCGCATCGTCTCGAAGTAGTCCGGCGATACCACGTTCCAGTGCGGGTCCCAGCCGCCAGCCGGCGGCTCGACGCCATCGACCCGAACGCCGCCCATGCCCATCTTCGAACCGCCGAGTGGCAGCACGCGCACAAGCGCCGCCGCTTCGACGCGCGGGACCTGCCGGACGCGGTCGAGCAGCATGGCTGCGAATCGCGTGCCGACCGTGTCATTGTAGTTCGCCAGCTTCAGGTCCAGCGCGGCGATCTCGAGTCCGCGCGGGTCGAATCCGGGATCGATTGCGTTGGCGCGCACGAGCGCGCGGCTGAATAGCCCGCCGACGATCAGCAGCAGCATCGAGAACGCGATCTGCGCCACCAGCAGGGCGCTCCGCAGCCTGTGACGCCGGCCGGATCCGCCCCCGTCGCTCTTGAGCGCCGGGACGAGCGCCGGGTTCGTGGCCTGGAGCGCGGGCACGACGCCGGTCGCGAGGCCGGTCACGAGCGACACCGCGAGCGCGACCAGCAGGACGCGCCAGTCGATCGCGGCGTCGATCGCCACGGGGAACGGGAGCCGCGGCACCAGGGCGACGAGGCCGTTCACCATCCAGATGGCGAGCACGATCCCCGCGGCGCCGGCCGCCAGAAAGAGCAACAGGCTTTCGGTCACGAGCTGCGACACGAGGCGCCCGCGTGAGGCACCGAGCGCCAGCCGAACCGCGATCTCGCGCTGCCGTATGGTCGCGCGCGCCAGCAACATGCCGGCGACGTTGGTGCTGGCCACCACGAGCACGAGACCGGCGAGCGCCAGCAGTATGGCAAGGAATCCGGCGACCAGCTGGCGGATCGTGCCCGGGAAGAGCGACGTCGGCATGACCGCAAAGCCCCTGCGTTCGTTCTGCTGCTTGTATTCGTTCGCAAGGCGCGCACCAATCGTGTTCAACTCGGCCTGCGCCGATTCCAGCGTGGCGTCCGGCGCCAACCGCGCGATGGCCCAGTGCCACACCGCGCCGCGCTCCTCGAGAACGTCGGCCTCGAAGCCAAGCAGCGTGCTGCCCATCGTCGTCACCCACATGTCGGGGGAAACGAGCAACGGCCCGTTGAAACCCTCGGCCGCGACGCCGACCACCGAGAAGGGGCGTGCGTTCAAGGTGAGGCTCCTGCCCACGATGCCCGAGTCACCGGCGAGATGCGCGCGCCAGTACTTGTGGCTCAGCACCACAGCAGGGTTGGCGCCCGGCGCTTCGTCCTCGGCGGCAACGAAGAAGCGGCCCATGGACGGGCGCGCCTTGAGTACGTCGAAGAACGTGCCGCCGACCACGAGAGCGTTGGCAGCCTCGCCGCCGGAAGGGCCGGCAACGCTCACCGGCTGCGGGTCGAAGCGCACCAGCGCCATGGACACGTACGACCGGGCGGCCGCTTTCATGTCGAAGTAGTTCGGGTACGACATGTTGTCGAACCCCGAGCCGTTCTGCGAGCGCCCGATCTGCACCACGCGCTCCGGCTCCGCGATTCCCGGGGCCATCTTGAAGAGTGCCGCGTTCGCGATCGTGACGATCCCGGTCGTCGCGCCGACGCCGATGGCGACCGAAAGCAGCGCGACCAAGGTGAACAAGGGGCTGCCGGCCAAGGCGCGGGCCGCGTAAGCGGCATCACGACGGAGCGCTTCGAGCATGACGGGTCCCGGTCGGAGGGTTTCCCTATCGAACGCTGGCGCCCAAAGGCTGGTTTCAGCCCTGCCGGAATGGTGGTACTCGAGCGTCATGCCGGTCGTCAAACTTGTTGGAAACGCTTTCCCAGACTAGGTTTACGCGTGGGCCGAGGGGCTGTAGCTCAGCTGGGAGAGCGCTGCAATCGCACTGCAGAGGTCAGGGGTTCGATCCCCCTCAGCTCCATCGATGTGTTATATTGTCGCAACTGATTTGCCCGCCACTGTTCGGTAGGACGTAGAGTTCCAATGACGGTGTGCGTGGCACCTTGGCCGCCTGAGCGCCGCGCGCTCGGCGGCCTTTCTGTTTGTCGGCTCGCTGCTTCGGGCCAGGTTACGGGTCGCGGTAGTCCGCCAGGTCGGCCACGATCGCCGCGAAGAGTTCACTGAGCCACTTGTTCTGGTCGCGCTCGGCCAGCCCCCTGTAGTCTCCCATCGCGACCGCTCCCATCCGGCCGACGAAGCGCAGAATGGCGCTCTCCTGCACCGCGAGGTGGAGTCGCCGGAGCAGGACGGTCTGGCCACTGCTGTCGCGCATCCCGATCTGCCACGAGGCGCCGCTGCCCTGGAATGGCCGGCGCAGCGGCGCGCGCAGCAGCCGCTCGGCGCCGATCGGAAGCACCCAGTCGGGCTCGATGCGGGACACGATGTTCCAGGCGGCCTCGCGGTCATTGCGCACGATCGTCACGACCGGGTGGTAGTCGCGGATGCCGACGTTGAAGCCGCGGACGCGGAGCACGAGCTCGCCGTTCACCTGCAGCGTGTCGGGCATCGGACGCGCCGGCCCGGCGAGCGAAACGAGGCGCCCGCGTTGCGAGCGAACTCGCAGTGTGAGCCGGCCCTGACGGGCGGCCAGCTCCATGTACAGAACGCCGGCCGTGTCGACGAGCTGCCAGTGCATCCGCGCAGTCACGAAGTACTTCTTCAAGTGGTTGGCCCAGTCGGGCAGCCGCTGCTGCACCTGCTCCGGCCGCAGCGTCACGGCGAAGAGCGCCAGCGTGGAGCCGTCCGCGTTCTGGGTCGTGCGGATGGAATCGAGCGTGAAGACCTGTGCGAATACCGCGGCGGTACGCGGCGCCGCCGCGCGGTAATCAGCGCGAATGGCCGCCTCGTCGCGGCCCTCGGCAGACGCAAACAGCGCCCTGGTAAACGCCGCGACCTCGGCGGCGGACGCGATGCCGATGCCGTACTGCACCTCGGTGTCCCAGACGTAGGCGTTGTCCGAAAGTCGCGCGAGCTTGATCTGGTGCCGCAGCTCGCCGGGATGCGCAGGGTTTGGAACCGCCGTGTCGGTGGCCATGCGGTAGCCGGACGGCGTCGAGCGGCCGCCGATGAGCAGCCTGCGCGACGTCGGCGTGCTCGACACCCACACCGCGGTGTCGTTCCAGACGCGCGACGGTATCATCGCCGCGTTGGCGATATCGACCCGCGCGTACTCGTACTTGGCATCGCGCGACGGAGTTGCCACCCGCATGCCGAGTGCGGCGAACAACTGGACGGCGCGGGGGCGCGTTGGCGCCCGGGGATTGGCGCCGCCGAGAACGCGGAACGGCTCACCACACGCAGAAAGCAGCATCGCGCCAGCGACCAGGGCGGGGAGGGTTCCGCGGCGTGCGGTCGGAGGCGGCGTAAGTCGCTGTGTTGACAGAACCTGAGTGAAGAGAAGTGGGTCTTGTTTTGGTTGCTGCTCGGCTCGGCTGCGGCTAGCTTGTTCGAGCCCGGACGAATGCGATACCGGGCCGGTGGAGAGTAGTTCCCGCTGCCCCTTGGTGTAACTGGCAACACGCCTGCCTCTGGATCAGGAGAGTCCTGGTTCGATCCCAGGAGGGGCAATGACCTGGTTCTTGACGCCCGAGCTGCGACGCGCATTTTGTATGCAAATGTCGACGGCTCGGGCGTTCTTCTTTCTGGCCGCTACGTGCTGGCTCTTGGCGCCGCGGTCCGCCCTCTCCCAGTACATCGCGCTGCGTTCGGCGCCAGGGGTAGTCGTTGGCGTGGTCTCGGACACCACGGGCGCGCCGCTCGAGGGCGCCGACGTTGTACTGGCGGGCAAGCATCGAGCATCGACCGGGCCGGACGGCCGCTTCCGCTTTGACAGCGTCGTTGCCGGACGGCTGGCAATCGCGGCGCGTCGCCTGGGATTCCGCCCGCTGACTCGCGTCATCACCGTGCCGGACTCCGGCGCCATCGTGCTCGTTTCGCTGGTGCCGCTCCCGAACCGGCTGCCGCCCGTGGTCACGTCGGCATCGCGTGGCGGGCTCAGTGGTGTAGTGGCGGACACCGCGTTCAAGCTGCTTCACGGCGTCGAGATCTACGCGGTCGGCTCGGGCAAGCGCGCGTCGACTGACTCGGCCGGCGAGTTCTACGTCGACCTGAAACCCGGCCAATACATGGTGGCCGTTTCTCGCGACGGTTTTGCGACCCGGACGCTGAGCATCACGGTGCCGCGGGACAGCGGGCGGCGCGTGCAGATCCAGCTGCGCGGCGCCGATCGGGCGATGGCGCGGCGCGATGCCAACGCCCTCAAGTCACTGCAAGCGCGCCTGATCCGCCGCAGCGCCGTGTGGTCGAAGGTTTTCACCGCCGAGGACATCGAGGCGAGCGGCACGAAGTCGATTCGGCAACTGGCCGCATTTGCCGCGGTCGCGCGCGTCGACGACAGCTGTCCGGCGCTGCTTCCCGCGTACGCCGACATGGAGCGCCTCGAGGGCAGCCTGGCGGGCTCGGTGCCGCTGTGGGCCATCGATCCGAAGGATGTCGAGTTCATGGAGGTCTACGCGACGTCGGGCACGCAGCGCTACACGCAGAAGAGCCTCAGGTCCGGGGCGCGGATGCCGAGTCGGCCGAGGAACACGAGCGTGACGCCGGCGTGTCCGCAAGTCATCGTGTGGCTGAAGCGGTGATGCGCGCCCCAAGCCCCGATGAGTGTCACCAGGATGCGGCAGTAGCTACCGCACTCCCAGGTTCTTCTTCAGGAACGCGATCGTTCGCGGCCAGCCGTCCTTCGTCGCCGCGACATCGCCGGCCTCGGTCTCGGTGTCGCGACGCCGCCCGTCGGCTGCGGTCGTGTCGCGAACGAAATGCGGGTCGTCCTGCTGCCGGAGGAAGCCGTGCGACGCATTCTGGTAGTTCATCGCCGAGTAATCCTTGCCGGCCGCCTTCATCATCGACTCGATGGCCGGCATGGCGGCCGCGATGCGCGCGTCGCGCGAGCCGTTGAGCAGCATCACCGGCATCCTGACCTTGGCCACCGAGTCGGCGAGCGGCGTCGCCGGCGTTCCGCTCATGTACGGGAAGTTGCCGTAGAACGCGACGCCGCCTGAATACCCGTCGGTGCCGCCATGCACCGCGTGCGCGAACACCGTTTGCCCGCCCCAGCAATAGCCGATCACCGCGTAACGCGGCGCGGCTGACGGCAACGCCATCGCGTACCTGGCGGTCGCGACGATGCCCTTGTTGCGCTCGGCCGTGTTCACGCCGCGGATGATCCGCTGCGCCGAGTCGGCGCTCAGCTCGACGTTGCTGTGCCCGCCACGGACGCGGGAGTTGAGGTCGGGAGCGATCGCGATGAATCCGTCGGCCGCCACCTAGTCGACCACGCCGCGAACCCACGTGCTGAGCCCGAAGATCTCGTGCACGACCACGACAACCGGCGTCCTGGCGTTCGACGTGACAGGGTACACGACATACGCCATCAGCGAGTCCTTCGATCCCGGCTCCCAGGCGATGGCGGCCCACTCGGAGTGCCGCGGGCTGGACGCGAGGCGCGCGGCCGCACGCGCGTTGCTTGCGGGGAAGTTCAGGTTGCCCACGTCGGGGCCCTGCGTTGCCGCCCGTGGCGGCGCCGCGCGATCGGCGGCGGACATGTGCGCCACATGGTCTTCCATATAGCCGGGTCCGCGGCACGCCGCGGCCAGCGCCACGGCGCAGAAAGTCGCGATTCTGTTGTGCGTCGTCATGGTGGTCACCGGACGCCGAGGTTCTTCTTGAGGAACGCGACGGTGCGCGGCCAGGCGTCCTTCGTCGCCGCCGCGTTGCCGGCCATAGCGACCGTGTTCAACCGCCGACCGTCCGGCGCGGTGGAGTCACGCACGAACGCGGAGTCGTCCTGTGCGCGCAGGAAGCCGTGGATCGCGTCGGGGTAGTTGTGGCCGGAGTAGTCCTTGCCCTTGGCCTTCATCAAGGAGTCGATCGCGGGCATCGCCGCGCCGATGCGGGCGTCCAGCGCGCCGTTGAGGAGCATGACCGGCTGGTTGATCTTGGCGATGGAGTCTGCTTCGCTGGTATACGCCAGCCCGTAGTAGGCCACGCCGCCGGAATAGCCCGGGATGCCGCCGTTCACGGCGTGCATCCAGACGGTGCCGCCGCCCCAGCAGTAGCCGATGACGGCGTAGCGCGGCGCGGCGTCGGGCAGGGACATGCCCCACCGTGCTACGGCGTTGATCTGCGCGTTGCGGGTGGCCGGCGTCACCTGCCTGAGGATCGCCGCGCGCTCGGCCTGCGGCACTTCCTCGTTCTTCGGGCCGCCGCGGGCCTTGGAGCAGAGATCCGGCGCGATGGCGATGAAGCCCTCGGCTGCCACCTGATCGGCGACGGCGCGATTCCAGTTGATGAGGCACTGGTTCTCGTGGACGACAATGACGACCGGCGTCTTTGCCGAGGCCTTGGCCGGATAGACGACGAAGGCGCCGACGGAGTCGGGAGAGCCCGGCTCCCACGCCACCGTCACCCACTCCGAGCGACGCGGGCTGGCCGCCAGACGCGCGGCGGTCCGGGCGGCGCTCGGCGGCAGGCCAGCCGAGGCCTGCATCGACGCCGAGCCGCCCATGGCGGCCATGTCGTGACCGGCGTGCTCATCCATGGCGGCCTGGCGGGCACACGCGGTTGCGGCGAGGGAAACGGTCACGAGCAAGAGGCGCTTCATCGAGGAGTGCTCCGTGGAGTGGCTTCAGGAATCTGCGCGCCGCGCGGCGCGGCGCCAGCGGACCATCCGCTGGCCCTACGCGGCGCCGCCGAGCGCCGCTGCCGAGCGCCGCTGCGCCCTCGGCCGGCCAGCCGTCGATCCTAGCCCTCGAGCCGGTGCTTGATCTGCTTTCCCTCGGCGAGATAGACGGCGTCTTCGCCGATGTTGGTCGAAAGGTCGGCCACCCGCTCGAGGTTGCGGCTGACGAGCAGCAGTTCGAGGGCGGTCGAAATGGTCTTGGGATCCTCGAGGATGTGGGTCACGACGATGCGGAAGAGCCCGTCGTTGAGCTTGTCGACTTCGTCGTCCATGAGGCACACGGCGCGGCCCAGCCCGCCGTCGGCGCGGACAAACGCGTCGATCGCCTGGCTCAGCATCTGTCGCGAGCGGCGCGCCATTTCCTCGATGGCGGCCTCGGGCGTGATGTTGCCCTTGGTGGCGATGAGCCGCTGCGCCGACTGCGCGATGTTCACGGCGTGATCGCCGACGCGTTCCAGGTCGGCGGAGGCCTTGATGGCCGCGATGATGAAGCGGAGATCGCGCGCCATCGGCTGCTGGAGGGCCAGCAGTTCCACGGCCATCGCCTCGACTTCGACCTCGAGCTTGTCGACTTCCTTGTCGCCGATGAGCACGGCCTCGGCCTTGCCGGCGTCGCGCGTGAGCAGTGCTTCGACGGCGAGCTCCACGAGCGACTCGGCGCGCTCGGACATCGTGAGCAGGCGCGCCTTGAGTTCGTCGAGCTGGTCGTGAAAGTGGCGGAAGCCGGGCTTGCCGGCCGCTGATGATTCTGGACTCATCCAAACCTCCCGGTGACGTATTCCTCGGTGCGCGCCTCACTCGGACTGGTGAAGAGGCGTTCGGTCGCGTCGAACTCCACCAGCTTGCCCAGGTAGAAGAAGGCGGTGAAGTCCGAGACGCGCGCGGCTTGCTGCAGGTTGTGCGTGACGATGATGACGGTGAGTTCGCCCCGAAGCTCGAAGAGCAATTCCTCGATTTTCTGCGTGGCGATCGGGTCGAGCGCGCTGGCGGGCTCGTCCAGCAGCAGGACTTCGGGATCGTTCGCCAGCGCCCGGGCGATGCAGAGCCGCTGCTGCTGTCCGCCCGACAGCGCCAGGGCGCTTTCGTGCAGTCGATCGCGAACCTCGTCCCAGAGCGCCGCACGCCGCAGCGAGCGTTCGACGATCTCGTCGAGCGCAGTCGCGTTGCGCTCGCCGTTGATGCGCGGGCCGAACGACACGTTGTCGTAGATCGACTTGGGGAACGGGTTCCAGCGCTGGAAGACCATCCCGATGCGCTGGCGCAGCGCGACGACATCGGTCGTGAGTCCGTAGATGTCGTCGCCGTCGAGCGTCAGCTCGCCCTTCCTGCGGGTGCCGGGCAGCAGTTCGTTGAGTCGGTTGATCGAGCGCAGGAACGTGGACTTGCCGCAGCCGGACGGGCCGATGAGCGCCGTGATCGCGCGCGCCGGCACGGTGATGGAGATGTCATGGAGCGCCTGCTTCTCGCCATACCAGAAGCAGAAGTCGCGCGCCGCAATGAGGCCAGTGCTCATCCGAAGCGGCCCGTAACGTAGGCTTCGGTGCGCGAGTCCTTCGGGGCCGTGAAGATCTGCTTCGTTGGAGAGACCTCCAGCAGGTCGCCGAGCAGGAAGAACGCGGTCACGTCGGACACGCGCGCGGCCTGTTGCATGTTGTGCGTGACGATCACGACGCTCATGTCCTTGCGGAGCTCGTAGACCAGCTCTTCCACTTTCTGGCTGCTGATCGGGTCGAGCGAGGCGGTGGGCTCGTCGAGCAGGAGCACCTCGGGATCGGTGGCGAGCGCGCGCGCGATGCAGAGCCGCTGCTGCTGGCCGCCGGAGAGCGAGGTCGCGTTCTCCTTGAGCCGGTCCCTGACCTCGTCCCAGAGCGCGGCCCGCGTCAGGGCGCGCTCGACGATCTCGTCGGTCCTGCGTCCGTTCGGCCTCGGGTTCATGACGCGCAGGCCCGCCGCGACGTTGTCGCGGATGCTCATGGTCGGGAACGGCGTCGGCCGTTGGAACACCATGCCGATGAACTTGCGCACCTCGATCGGGTTGACGCCGTTGGCGTAGATGTTGCGCCCGTCGAGGAGGACGCGGCCGTCCACGCGCGCGGTCGCCACCGTTTCGTGCAGCCGGTTGAGGCAGCGCAGAAACGTGGACTTGCCGCAGCCGGACGGCCCGATGATGGCGGTGACCTCGCGGTCGCGGATGTCGATCGACGCGTCCTTCACGGCCGGCGTGGCGCCGAACCAGGCCGTGAGGCCCTCGGCGCGCAGCCGCGGGCTGGCCAGCCGCGGGCTGGCGGGCCCCGGCGCGGCGTCAATCACCATGGCCGCCGCCCACGCGCCCGCGCGTCACAAACCGCGCCGCGATGCTGATGACCAGCACCACGACGATCAGCACCATCGCGGCAGCCCAGGCGAGCTGGTGCCACTCGTCGTATGGGCTCTTGGCGTACTCGAAGATCTGGAGCGGCAACGCCGCGATCGGCTCAGTGAGGCGCAGCGACCAGAACGTGTTGCCGAACGCGGTGAACATGAGCGGCGCCGTCTCGCCAGCGATGCGGGCCACGGCGACGAGCACGCCGGTGACGATGCCCGCCGTGGCCGTGCGCAGCACCACCGTGATCGCCGTGCGTGCGCGCGAGTACCCGAGCGCCAGCGCCGCCTCGCGCAGCGCGTTGGGGACGAGCCGCACCATTTCCTCGGTGGTCCGCGTGACCATCGGAATCATCATCGCGGCGAGCGCGATGCCGCCGGCCAGCGCCGAGAAGTGCTTCACTGGCCGGACCAGGAACTCCCACGCGAAGATGCCAAGCACGATCGATGGCAGGCCGTTGAGCACATCGGCCAGAAACCGCACGAGCGTGGCGAGCCGGGAGCCCTTGAAGTCCGCGAGATACAATCCGGCGCCGATGCCGACCGGGAGCCCGATGGCGCACGCAATGGCGAGGAGCGTCAGCGTCCCGACGATCGCATTCGCCATGCCGGCGCCGCCAACGCCTACCGGCTTCGGCAGCTTGGTGAAGAAGTCGACGGAGATCGCCGACGCGCCCTCGCTGGCCAGGTGGTAGAGAATGAAGAGCAGCGGCAGCGTGGTGGCGATTGCCGCAAGCGCGACGACGACAGTCATCAGTGCGCTCACGACGCGCCGTCGCACCAGCGTCCGGACGGTGCGCTCGGCGACCGCCCGTTGACGCAGCGTGGGCCGCTGCGGCTGCTCCGGGCGCGCGGGCGCCGTCACGGCGCCCCCTTGGGGCCGCGCGCAACACGCCACACCAGCCATCGGGCGATCGCGTTCACGATGAGCGTCACCACCAGCAGCACGAAGCCGACGGCCATCAGCGCCGAGAGGTGCAGGTCATCCGATGCTTCGGCGAACTCGTTGGCGATCAAGGACGCCATCGTGTAGCCGGGTGCGAACAGCGACGCGGAGACCTCGTGGCTGTTCCCGATGAGCATCGTGACCGCCATCGTCTCGCCGAGGGCGCGGCCGAGCCCCAGGATGACGCCGCCGATGATGCCGCTGCGTGCGTAGGGCAGCACGGCCTTCTGGATCATCTCCCAGCGCGTGGCGCCGAGCGCCAGCGCGGCTTCACGCTGCGACCGTGGCACAGCCAGCAACACCTCGCGCGATACCGCCGAGATGTACGGCAGCACCATGATGGCGAGGATGACGCTGGCGGCGAGAACACTGTTGCCGTACATCGGACCGGTGAAGAAAGGCGTCGCGCCAAGACCGAGCGTGTCGCGCAGGAACGGCATCACGTGCTCCCGCATGACCGGGATGAGCACGAAGATCCCCCAGAGCCCATAGACCACGCTGGGGATCGCGGCCAGCAGGTCCACCAGGAATCCGACCGGCTGACGCATCCAGGCCGGCGCGTACTCGGACAAGAAGACCGCCACGCCGAGCGCCAGCGGTGTCGCGATGATCAGTGCGATGATCGACGTCACGATCGTGCCGAAGATCGCGGGCCCGGCGCCGAACTGCCGGTGCACCGGGTCCCACGTGGCCGACGTCAGGAAGCCGAAGCCGAACGTCTGCAGCGCCGGCCAGCCCGCGAGCAGCACCTCGATGAAGATGAACGCGAGGAGCAGGGGTACGCACACGGCGAACCCCGTGATGATCGCCACGTAGGCCCGGTCGCCGACAGAAGAACCGACGATCCGCTCACCCAGCGAGCGTCCGTCGGTCCGGTCCGACGACGCCGCGGCGGTTGTGGCCGCCGCGGAGCCGTCGGCGCTCATTTCGTGCCGCCGACCTGGATGGAGTCGAGCCGCGCGATCAGTCGCTGCGACAGGTTGCCCGGCAGCGGACCGTAGTCCAGCGCCGTCGCCGCCTTCTCGCCATTCGCGTAGAACCAGCGCATGAACTCCTTGAGCTTCCGGCCCTTCACGGCGTCAGGCTGGTTCTGGTACACGAGCAGCCACGTGAACGAGGCAATCGGATACGCGTCCGGGCCGACGGCGTTCACGATCGACACCCGATAGTCGGTGTCGGGCGGCAACTTGGCGGCCGCCGCCGCCGCCGACGTCGACGCGATGGACGGCTCGATGAAGCGGCCGGCGGCGTTGCGCACGTGGGCGTACTGCAGCTTGTTCTGCCGCGCATAGGCGAGCTCGGTGTAGCCGATGGAGCCAGGCGTCTGCTTCACCTGTCCCGCGACGCCCTCGTTGCCCTTGGCGCCGATGCCGACCGGCCACTTCACGTCCTTGCCGCGGCCGACCGTCTTCTCCCATTCCGGACTCACCGTACTCAGGTAGTCCGTGAAGATGAACGTCGTGCCGCTGCCGTCGGACCGGCGCACGACGATGATATCGGACGCGGGGAGATTCGCGCCGGCGTTGAGCGTCGCGATGCGCGTGTCGTTCCACTTCGTGATCTTGCCGAGATAGACGTCCGCAATCACCGGGCCGGTGAGCTTGAGCGGCTGGGTGACCGACGGGACGTTGTAGATGATCACGTCGGCGCCGAGCACCGTGGGGAAGTGCATGATCGGGCCGCCCTTCGCCTTGGACATTTCGTCGGGCGTCATCGGGCCATCGGTCGCGCCGAAATCGACCGTCTGCTCCTGCATCTGGCGGATGCCGCCGCCGGAGCCGATCGACTGGTAGTTGATCTTGACGCCGGCGACGGAATCGTAGGCGTGAATCCAGGCCGTGTACACCGGGTTCGGGAACGTGGCGCCCGCCCCCGTGAGGTCGACGCCGGAACTGGAGGCCGACTTGCTGCCGTCGGAGGCCGATCCCTTCATTTCGCCCGAGCAGCCGGAGGCGAGGACGATGGCCGCTGCGACAACGAGGGACCGCGTTGCGTGGATCACGAAAAGGCTCCGTGGAGGTTCAGTGTCGAAACCTCCACGGAGCGCCCGAAACGGCTGTGACAGTGTTGTAACGGCCTCGTAACAGCCGGCGAATCAATAGTTCGCAACCCAATGCAGGAACAGCGATTTGGCTGGTACGGACGTTGTACCGGACCTGGACGTCATGACCTGATAGTCGATTGTAACCGTGGCCCTGGGATTCAAGTCCCAGAACAGTCCGAACCACGCGAGTGAAGTGGACACTGGCGCTGGCGTGTCGTCGAACTGGAAATCGTCGATCCGGCTGAAGAGTGCGAGTCGCGAGCGCCGGGAACGGTCGACCAGCTCCAGGGGCCGAACGATGGCGAACGCGGAGATGAGGTCGCTCGTCCGGTTCCGGACAACGCGTGGCGATCCCACCGTATTGGCGCCGCTCTCGACTTCCTCGATCCGCTGCGAGAACTCGGCGCCTGCCGTGAGTCGACGGTCGCGAAGCCCGGCGAACAGGCCGCGGCGGTCCCGCTGGATGCCCTCGGTGACCGGTCCGACCTGACCCGCGCCACCCGATTGGAACGCGCCGCCGGAGCGCCCGATCGAGTACCATGGAGTGAGCGCGAGCGTGCGCAGAAAGCCCGAGTCGTTCGCGAACGGCGTCCACGAGAATCGAGCTGCGACGTCCTTGAACCGGTCGGTCTCGGCCGCGGTGTAACCGTTGCCGTTCATGACCGTGAAGTAGGCCTCGCCGCGACGCCCCGGCAGCGTGACCAGCGTGGCGGCGCCCATGTCGGCGGAGGCGAAGAACCCGTGCGTTTCGACGGCGTTCTGGCTCATCCAGCGCGGCCAGTAGGAGTCCATGTGCTCCACGACCACGTTGTGCAGCATCCCGACCCTGGCCACCATCGAGAGGCCGTCGATGCCGGCGAGACTGGACGTCGCGTTGTACTGGAAGTAGGCGTACTTGAAGCGCAGCGCCCAGCCGCTGTAGTAGCCGGCGGTCGTGTTCTGGAACAGGTCGGTCGTGGCGCGAATGCTGCCGCGCTCGCCGGCCGGCATGCGGAAGTTGAGGTAGACGCGCCCGAGGTCGAACCGGTTGGGCGCCTTGCCGCCGAGTCCTGCCTTGGCCGCTGAATCGGTGCGCATCATCCAGTTGCCGAACATCACGCCCGAGAAATCGAGTGACGAGGACGCGGCCGCCTGCGCGGCCGCCTGCAACGAACCCGTCACCAAAGTCACCGCGACCAGCGCCAGCGCGCGAATGCGCATCCGAGTCTCCGTTGCGAGAACGTGGCGAAACGGTGGCGAACGTCATGCCACCGATACAATCGCGGCGGAGGATCGCGTCCGACGGTCCTGATTGCGTTACGGAGATGTCACGACCGCGTAACTGACAACCGATTCCGTGACATTCGCGCCGGCTGGTCGGGCCAGGCGCGATCGTGACGCTGAAGTCGCTCAGTGCACAGCACGCCGCGCCAAACGGCTTCGCGTGACGACTTCGTTGCAGTCTGATAACCAAGCGCAGACAGGGCGGTGGGAGATATCCCGCATGCCCAAACTTCATGGATTTGCACGCGCTGTGTTTTCGCGCGTTGTCGCACTCATCCTGGCGCCCGGCGCGTCCGCGCTGGGTCAGGACGCATCGCCGGCCACCGGTACGATCATCGGACGGGTCATCGACGCCAAGTCCGGCCAGCCGCTGACCGAAGTTGGCGTCCAGATCGTCGGCACAACGCGCGGGGCCCAGACCGGCCTCGATGGGCGCTTCCGTTTTTCGGCTGTGCCTGCCGGGACGATCACCATCCAGGTCCGGCGCATCGGCTACCAGCCCAAGACGATCACGGGCTTGTACCTCGAGGCGGGCAGGACGGTCGAGCAGGTGATCTCGATGGAGCATGCGATGATCGTGCTTGACGCGGTCGTGGCGACTGCGGACAACGAGCGCGGTTCGGTGAACGCGACCCTGAACGAGCAGCGCAATGCCACGGCGATCATCAGCAGCCTGGGGCAGGAGCAGATCAGCAAGAGCCCGGACAGTGACGCCGCGCAGGCGCTGCAGCGCATGAGCGGGACCACCATCCAGGACGGGAAGTTCCTCGCGGTCCGCGGTCTCGACCCGCGGTTCACGACCGCGTCGCTCAACGGCGCGCGGCTCCCGAGCCCTGAGCCGGAGCGCAAGGTGGTGCCGTTCGACATTTTCCCGGCCAACCTCCTGCAGGCGGTCACCACCAGCAAGACGTTCACGCCGGACCAGCCGGGCGACTTCGCCGGCGGCGCCGTGGACATGAAGACACGCGAAGCGCCGTTCGAGACCGTGCGCTCGTACTCGGTGTCGTTCGGCTTCAACGACGCGATCGTCGGTCGGACGCTGCTGTCCGCGCCGGCCACGGGCACCGAGTGGCTCGGGTTCGGTGGTGCCGCGCGCCGCTTGCCGGCGCCGCTGGCCGGCGAGGGGAACCTCAACGGCACCTATTCGCAGGCCGAGTACAACCAGTTCGTGAGCTCGTTCCGGAACGCCTGGTCGGCGCGGCAGGAGTCCGGGCGGCCGGCGACATCGGCGAGCATGACGGCCGGCGGTGAGGCGAGTGTGGCCGGCCGGGGCATCGGGTACGTCGGGTCGTTCACCTACTCGAACTCGCAGGAGGTGCGGGCGGACGAGGTGCGGGCGTTCGCGGTGCCGACGCCGGCTGGCGGCACGGACGTGGTCGACCGGTACACGGGGTCGACGGGCCGCGAAAGCGCGCTGTGGGGCGGCATCCTCAACCTCAGCACGCTGGTCGGGACACGGAACCGGCTGACCTTCAACAACACGTTCACGCGTGGCGCGGACAACGAAGCGCGCTTCGAGACGGGCTTCGACGAGAACATCGCGCTGCCGTTCGAGCTGACGCGGCTGCGCTATGTACAGCGGGCCGTGCTGTCGTCCCAGCTGGGCGGCGAGCACGAACTCGACGACCGCCATCACGTGAAGTGGTCGGCGACCGGATCACGCGTCACGCGCGTGGAGCCCGACCGGTCCGAGGTGGCGTACGCGTCCGACAACCTGAGCGCCAATCCGTTCCTGTTCGGCAGCAGCGAGGGAGCGGTCCGCACGTTCGGCGACCTGTCGGAATACAACGTGAACGGAACGGTGGATTTCTCCATCCGGTTCGGTGACGGCGGGGACAACCTGCTCAAGGTCGGCGCGCTGGGCCGGTACACGAGCCGCGACTCGCGGGTGGACGCATACAGCCTGCTGGCCAGCCTGCCTCGGTCGGAGCGGGAGCAGCAGCCGGAGGAGATCTTCGGACCGAACTACACGGGCGTCGCTGACAGCGTGTTCCGGGTCGTCGCGTTGTCGCAGGCGGGTTCGTACAACGCCGCGGACGTCGTCGGCGCAGGGTACGCGATGGCCGATTACAGGCTGACCGAGCGCGTTCGACTGGTGGGCGGGGCCCGCTTCGAGATGCAGCAGCTCCGCATCGATGCCCAGCCCGCGTTCGGTTCGGCCGACATAGTCAAGCCGTCGTACTCGGACCTGCTGCCGTCACTGGCGGTGAACATCGACCTGACGGGACGACAGGTGCTGCGGTTCTCGGCGTCGCAGACGCTGGCGCGACCGGAGTACCGTGAGGTGGTGCCGATCGCGAGCCGCGACGTGCTGGGCGGTGAGCAGTTCCGCGGCAACATTGCGTTGCGGCGCTCGCTGATCCAGAACGTCGATGCGCGCTGGGAGTTCTATCCCTCGTCCGGGGAGGTGCTCAGCGTGGCCGCGTTCGCGAAGCACTTCGACGATCCCATCGAGCGCGTGTACCGCGGCACGTCGGGCACCCGGGTGACCACGTTCGAGAACGCGAGGAGCGCGAGCAACATCGGCGCCGAACTGGAAATCCGGAAGAGCCTCGACTTCGTCGGGTTCCTGGCGCCGTGGACGGCGTTCTCGAACCTCACGTACATGAAAAGCAGCATCGACATCGGGTCCGTGGGCGCAGGGTCGGTGCAGCCGGAACGGGCCATGGTGGGTCAGGCGCCGTACGTCGTGAACTCGGGCCTCACCTATGCGAGTGACGCCGACGGGTTGTCGGCCACCGTCCTGTACAACGTGGTGGGCCGACGCATCTTCGCCGCGAGCCTGTTGCCGCTGCCGAACGTGTACGAAGAGGCGCGGCACGTCGTCGACGTCTCGGTGCGCTTCCCGATGTTCCGCGGGCTCAAGGGCAAGATCGACGCGAAGAACCTGCTCGATGCGCCGTATGAGGTAACGCAGGGAACGGTGCAGCGCGAGTTCTACCGCGCCGGCCGCAGTGTCTCGTTCGGGATGTCGATGGGCCGCTGACCGGCGCGATGTCACACATCGTGACCTGCTCGTGACTACGCGGTATTCGAATGGCAACGAGTGGATGGTTTCGTTCCCGCCTGTGTTGCAGTCGCGTGAACCCCACCTCCACCACCGTGTCCTCATGACTTCCGCGCGCCGTCCCACCATCGTCTCGGGTATAGCCTCACTCGTGCTGCTGGCAGCCTGCGACACCACCGATCCTGCGCCGCCGAACCCGTGCGTCGTGACGCCGGGCAGCTGCGCGGCGACGCTGTCCGCCGACATCACGTCCAGCCGCACGCTGCGGAAGGACACCGTCTACTCGCTGACCAGTTACGTCCACGTAACGGGTGCCGGCACGGTGCTTACGATCGAGCCCGGCACGGTGATCAAGGGGACGCAGAGTTCGGCGCTGTTCATCCTGCAGGGTGCGCAGATAAACGCGAACGGCACGGCCGCCGAGCCGATCGTGCTGACGTCGGACCAGGCCGTTGGGTCGCGCAAGCCGGGCGACTGGGGTGGGCTGATCCTGGTCGGGAACGGCGTGATCAACCGCGCCGGCACGATCGACCTCGAGGGCACCGGCACCCCGACAGCCAACTACGTCGTGGCCTACAGCGGCGGCAGCAACAACGCCGACAACAGCGGCACGCTGCGGTACGTGCGGGTGGAGTGGGCCGGGTTCGGCGTCGCCGCCAACCAGGAGCTGAACTCATTCACGTTCGCGGCCGTCGGGAGCGGCACCACGCTGGAATACCTCCAGGCGCTGGGCGGGCTCGATGATGCGTACGAGTGGTTCGGCGGCGCGGTGGATGGCAAGTACCTCGTGTCGTACGAGACTGGTGACGACCACTTCGACGCCGCCGAGGGTTACGTCGGCCGCAACCAGTACCTCATCGGATTCCAGTCGGTGATCCTGCCGCCGCGCGCCGGTTCCGGTGTCGGGTCGGCGGATCCGCAGGGCTTCGAGATCGACGGCTGCGGCTCGGCCTCCGGTTCGGGCTGCACGCTGGGCTACAACTCGACGCCGTTGAACATTCCGCTGTTCGCCAACTTCACCATGGTGGGCACGGGCGTGAACACCGACGTGGCCGCGACCAGCGGCGGCATCGGGTTCCTGCTGCGCCGCGGCACCGGCGGCTATTACGCCAATGGCATCGTGGCGCGCTGGCCGCGCGCCGCGCTGAGCCTGCGCGATACGGAGACGAACACCCGCTTCACGAACACCGAAGCCATCGTTCGCAACCTGCTGGTGACGGAAACCGGCTCCACGGCGGGCACGAACGCGCCGGTATTCGAGGCCGGCACCGGCCGTTTCACCATCGACGTCACCGCGAACAGCATCGAGAGTTCGGCCGGCACGACGACGGCGGCGTCACTGTTCGCGGCGTTGCCGACCACACCGGCCAACGCGGCGGCGCTGGACTGGTCGCTGGCAGCCGGGTCGGCGGCAGCCACCGGCGGTTCCGGCGCGTTCACGGGCGGGATGCTCACCAAGGGCGGCACGTTCGTCGTGGGCACGTCGTATCGCGGCGCGGTTGCGTCAGGCGGCGCCAAGTGGTGGGAAGGCTGGACGACGTACTCCCGCAACTAACTGCTGAAACCATGACGCCACGCCGCGCGATCGTTCTCGTCGTTGCGGCGTGGTGCGCGGGCCTCGGGTGCAACGATGCCCCGAAGCCCGTGATCGCAGTGACCCACCCGGTTGGGGAGGGAGGCGCCCCGTACTCGCTCGATTCCGCGCTCAAGGTCTTCCGCGTGGGGCTTGAGCCGGTGACAGAACTGCAGGCCGCTGAATCATCGATCGACCGGGCGGTGGCGCGGCTGGTCGAGATCGTCGAACGGTCCGACACTGCCGGACTGCGCGCGCTCGTGATGTCGCGACGCGAGTTCGCGTGGCTGTACTATCCGACCAGCCCGTTCACGCGCGAACCGACGAAGCAGGAGCCCGGCCTGGTGTGGTTCCTTCACATCCAGAACAGCCAGAAGGGCGCCACCCGGCTGATGAACCGTTACGGCAGCGGACGCTTGCGGCTGCTGAGCAACGAGTGCCGCGGGCCGGCGCGGGTCGAGGGCGGCAACACGATCTGGGATGACTGCCTGCAGCGCATCCTCGAGGGCGGGGACACGGTGGTCACGCGCCTGTTCGGTGGCGTGATCGCGCGCGACGGCAGGGTCAAGATCTTTTCGTACAGCAACGACCTTTAGGGGCAGGCCGGCAGCCGCGGTTCGCTGGCCGGGAAGTTCTCCAAGGCGACGTCGTCCGCACGGAGCGCGCGGAGTCAGCCACGCGGGAAGAGGAGCGAGACGGTCGTGCCGCGCCCGACTTCGCTCTCCGCGACCGCCCGTCCGCCATGTGCTTCAACCAGGTGTCGCACGATGGACAGTCCCAGCCCGGTCCCGCCCTCGGCCCGCGAGCGCGCGGCGTCGACGCGGTAGAAGCGCTCGAAGATGCGCGGCAGGTGCTCCGCGGGTATGCCCGCGCCGTTGTCGCGCACACCGACCCAGACTCCGGCCGTGTCGGCCTTCGAGAACACCACGATCTCGCCGCCGCTGGGCGTGTAGCGCACTGCATTCTCGATGAGGTTGGTCAGTGCCTGGCGGAGGGCGACCGCGTCAGCCTGCACGGTGGCCGCCTGCGGCGATACGTCGACGCGCAAGGTCACGCCGCGCTTGTCGGCCGCCTGCCGCGACTCGGCGAGCGCGTCAGCGGCCGCTTCGGCGACCGCAACCGCGGTCGGCGTCGGCTTCCATCCGCCGGACTCGATGCGCGACAGGTCCAGCAGGTCGTCCACCAGGTGCTGCATCCGCTCGGCGTTGGTGCGGATCGTGTCCGCGAACTGCGAATGCTGTGCCTTGGCCGACAGTTCGGCGACCAGCGTTTCCGCGAACCCGCGGATCGCGGTGAGCGGCGTCTTGAGTTCGTGCGAGACGTTGGCGACGAAGTCGCGCCGCACGCTTTCGAGCCGGCGGGCGCCCGTGAGGTCGAACAACGCAAGCACGGCGCCGCCGGCGCCGAGTGGACGGGCCGTGAGCGCGAGGGTGCGCCCCCCGATCTGGGCCTCGACGCGGTCCACGGTGCGTCCAGCGAGCGCGTCGTTCAGCGCATCCTGGAGTTCCCGGTCGCGCGGCAGCAGCTCGGCGCCGAACGGGACGTCAGCCTTCACGTCGAGCCACGACCTGCCGGTGCTGTTGATGCGCACGACGCGCCGCTGGGCGTCGACCGCCACTACGCCTTCGTTGAGCGACTCGATGATCGCGGCGAGGAGCAGGTCCTCGGACTGGAGCGCCTGCAACCGGCTCTCGAGCTGCTCGGTCATGCGCCGCACGGCGACGGCCAGTTCGCCGATCTCGCCGGGTGCCGACAACGACGGGCGGCGTGACAGGTCGCCGGCGGCGATGGCGCTCGCCACGTCGCGCAGTTCGGCGACCGGCGCCGAGACTTGCCGCGAGAACAGCGCCGCCAGCGCCAGCGCGATGAGGAGCGCGAACAAGCCGGAGAGCAGCACGTCGCGCCGGGCGCGGGCCACGATCTCGTCCAGTTCGGCCGTGCCGATCGACACCCTGGCCACGAACGGCCCTGATCGAACGGCGACGTACAGCTCCTCGTCTCCCTCGGACGCGCTGATGCGCTCTGCCGACCCTTCGCCCGTGCCCATGGCGGCGATCACCTCGGGGCGGTTGGCGTGGTTCTGGAGCGCCTCGAGGGCCGGGCCGTCGAACTCGCTGTCACCCAGGACGCGTCCGCCGCTGTCGATCAGGGTGACCCGGTGACCGAGCGCCGCGCCCGCCTCATTCGCCAGCCGGTCGGGGTTGACCCCGGGGCGCCACTCCCGCGCCACCATGCGAGCCTCGCGCGCGAGCTGGGCTGTCGTGAGCTGGCGCAGTTGGGTGCTCAATCGCTGGCCGCTGATGACCACGGCCACGATGAGGAACACACTGACGATCAGCAGCGCGCCGAGCAGCAGGCGCTGCGCCAGCTTCATTCGCCGGGCAGGACGCTCACGATGCGGGTCCGCGCTGCATTCGGTAGCCGAAGCCGCGGACGGTCTCGATCAGGTCGCCGGCGGCGCCGAGCTTGGCGCGAAGACGTTGCACGTGCATATCCACGGTTCGGGTCTGAATATCGGGCGCAGACTCCCAGACGGTCTCAAGGAGCTGCGCACGACTCTGCACCCTTCCGCGCCGATCCGCCAGTGTGAGGAGGAGCTTGTACTCGGTGGCGGTCAGTTCGATGGCGGACCCGTCGACGGACACCGTGTGGGCGTCCTTGTCGATCTCGAGCGGGCCTGCGGCCAGCACGTTGCGTTGCGCGGCGGGTGTGGCCCGCGCTCGCCTGAGGATGTTCCGCACGCGCAGCACCAGCTCCTGCGGACTGAACGGCTTGACCAGGTAGTCGTCGGCGCCGAGCGACAGCCCCTGCACGCGGTCGGGCTCCTCGCGCCGGGCGGTCAGCAGCAGGACCGGCGTTTCCGAGAGCGCCTTGTCGCCGCGAATGCGTTCGAGGACCTGAAAGCCGGACAGCTCCGGCAGCATGAGATCGAGGACGATGAGCGCCGGCTGTTCCTCCCGCGCGGCCTTGAGCGCCTCCGTACCGTTGGCGGCCGTGGAGACCCGGTACCCGGCGCGCGCCAGGTGATAGGCCACCAGCGCCACGATATCCGGCTCGTCATCGACCACCAGGACCCGATCACCCGTTTGCGGTACCGCGACCTTGTGTGTCACGCCGATCTCGCCACGAAGTTGTGTCACTCCGATCTCGCCACGAAGTTGTATCACGCCGGTGAAAATGCTGCTGGCGACAAACGGTCCAGCCCGAATCTTGTTACAATCGTGTAACGTTGGCCCGCGAACGGGAAAAAGTCGGCAAATACTGCGGTTGGACGGTCTCAGATTGGCAAGCGGACGAGAGCGACGCAGCCGGTGCCATTCTCCCGGTTTTCCAGGGCGAGGGTGCCGCCATGGGCCTCCGCAATCTGGCGGGAGAGCACCAGGCCGATGCCGGAGCCCTCGGGCTTGGTCGTGAAGAACGGCACGAACAGGTTGGCGCCGCTTTCGATGCCCGGCCCCTCATCCTCGACGCGCACGACCAGCTCACCGTTGCGGCGGGCCCAGCCGAGCGTGACGCAGCCGCGGTTGGGCAGTGCGGCGTCCACCGCGTTGCGGACGAGGTTGATGAGCAGCTGATCGAGCTGGTCGCCGTCCGCACGGATGGTGACCGGCGGGCCCTCCGCGACTTTCACGGTCAGGCGTGTCTCGAGCGCGACGACCCGCTTCACCCAATCGGCGACTTCGAGCGGAGTCCGCTTCGGCGTCGGCAGGCGCGCGAGCCGCGCGTACTGCGACATGAAGCGTTCCAGTCCGTCCGCGCGACCGGCGATGACGCTGAGCCCGCGCTGGAGGTCGGTGTCGGCGTCGGGCACGCGACGGTTGCGCCCCAGGAGCGACTGCAGGCTGCCCGCGAGCGACTTGATGGGCGCGAGCGAGTTGTTGATCTCGTGGCTCAGCACGCGGACGAGGCGCTGCCACGCCTTGAGTTCCTCCTCACGCAGGGTCTTGCTGAGGTCGGCCAGCACCAGCAGGGTGTGCGGGCGGCCGTCGAGCCGGAACGTCGAGCGGCGCGCTTCCCACCGGCCGCGCGCGCCAGGGAGCGTCAGGTCGATGGCGCGGGGTGACTCGCCCTGGAGCGGCTCTTCCAGTCCCATTTGCGCCGCGGTGCGGCCCAGCATCCGTTCGACGGACAGATCGACGACGCGGGCGCCGGCCGGATTCACCAGCCGCAGCTTCTGCTGCTCGTCGAAGGCAAACACGGCGACGTCGATCTCGTCCATGACGCGGCGCAGCAGCGTGGACGCCTCCATGGCCCCCAGCCGCTGGGATCGCAGGGTCTCACCGAGGACGTTGGCTTCGAGGAACGCGAGGCCGAGCGCGTCATCGCGGTCGGCGCCGCGCGCGCGAATGGAATAGTCGCCCTCGCGCAGGGCGCCGAGGAGGTTCGACAAGGTCTGGAGCGGGCGGACGACGCGCTCGCGGAGCATCAACGCGACCACGAGCCAGGCGACGACGATCAGGGCGCCGAACGTCCAGACGAACTTGCCGCTGTAATCTCCGGCGATCAGGAGCCAGAGGCTCAGCACCACCGCTGGCAGGCCGCCCGCCAGCGCCAATCGAGACACGCGGAGTTCGTGCTTTCCGCCCTCATTGTTCATGCAGTGAAACTCACCGGTCCAGCGCGGTCTGCGATAGGCCCCGCCCGCGTCGATGGCGGCTCGCAGTGCAGCGAGCCGGGTCAACGCGGCGACAAGCGCTCCAGCGACGCGCTGAGCATCTTTGTCCCCCATGAGTGTCGCGACGGAGCGCCTCAATACCGCACTGGCCGGCCGCTATAAGATCGAGAAGCAACTCGGTCAGGGTGGTATGGCCACGGTGTACCTGGCCCAGGACCTGAAACACGACCGCCAGGTCGCCATCAAGGTCCTCAAGCCCGAGCTGGCCGCGGTCCTCGGCGCCGAGCGCTTCGTGGTCGAGATCAAGACCACGGCGCAGCTCCAGCACCCGCACATCCTGCCGCTCTTCGACTCGGGCACTGCGGACGGGTTTCTGTACTACGTGATGCCATACATAGAAGGGGAGACGCTCCGCGATAAACTCTCCCGCGAGACGCAGCTCGGTATCGACGAAGCGGTGCGCATCACGACGCAGGTGGCCGACGCGCTCGACTATGCGCACCGGCACGGCGTGATCCACCGCGACATCAAGCCCGAGAACATCCTGCTGCACGACGGCCGGCCCATGGTGGCCGACTTCGGGATCGCGCTCGCGGTGAGCGCCGCGGCCGGCGGACGCATGACCGAGACCGGCCTCTCGCTCGGCACGCCGCACTACATGTCGCCGGAGCAGGCCACCGCGGAGAAGGAGATCACCGGCCGCAGCGACATCTACTCGCTTGCGTCGGTGCTCTATGAAATGCTGGCTGGCGCGCCGCCCCACTCGGGCGGGAGCGCGCAACAGATCATCATGAAGATCATCACCGACACCGCGCGCCCGGTCACCGAGCTGCGCAAGTCCGTGCCGCCGCACGTCGCTGCAGCGTTGACAAAGGCGCTGGAGAAGGTTCCCGCCGACCGGTTCGCGTCCGCCAAGCTGTTCGCCGACTCACTCGGCAATCCGGCATTCATGACGTCGAGCGCCGCGGCCGCAGGGCTCGCCGACGGAGCGACGCACGGCGGTGTATCAATGCGCGTGTTCGCCGCGACCGCCGCGGTGGCGGTCGCCGCGAGCGCCGCCTTTGCGTGGGCAGTCACTCGGCCGCGCGCCGCGGCGGACGGGCCGGTGCTGCGCGTGCCGATCGACATCGCCGAGGGGCAGCGATTGTGGATGGCGAGCGCGTCGACCTTCGCCATTTCGCCGCTGGGCGACAGGCTCGTGTTTGCGGTGCAGGGGAGCGCCGGCGCGCGGCTGGCCGTTCGACGCCTGAGCGACCTCACCCTGCGCGTGGTGGTCTCGACGCCGGCGCAACAGCCGACGTTCTCGCCCAACGGGGATTGGATCGCGTCGGTGGATGGGAATGAGATCCTGAAGACGTCCTCGGACGGTGGTCCCACGTTGCCGCTCTCCCGCTCGCCCGGCTTCACGATTCGCGGCCTGTGGTGGACGGCGGCGGACACGATTCTCGTCGGCTCGGACATCGGGCTCTTCGCGATCCCGAGCAGCGGTGGTCCGCTGCGCCGGGTGCCGGCGGTGGACTCCACGGTCGGCGCGCGGTCGCCCGTGATGTTGGCGGACGGCGAGACGATCGCCTACATCACCGCGTACACCATGAGCGACGCGGCCCGTCGCCTGGCGTTGACGCATCTCCCATCCGGCAAGTCCACCACCGTCGCGTCGCAAGCCACGACCGTGCTGGGCATGCGGGACGGACACCTCGTGTACGTCAGTACGGCGGGCGATTTGTTCGCCGTACCGGTGGACCTCAAGCGCCAGCGCCTCACGGGTGACCCGGTGTTGATCGAGAGCGGGATTCGGGTCTCGGTGACGGGCGTGGCGCTCGCCGCGCTGTCGGCGAGCGGCGCCCTCTGGTACGTGGCGGGCGAGGCCACGTCGCACCTGGTGCGCGTGCGGGCCGATCGGTCGGAGACGCGGCTCCTCGCGGATGCACGCGCCTTCCGTGGTCCGCGGTTCTCGCCCGACGGGCGGAAGATCGCGGTGGAAGTCAACGAGGGCGGGAGCAACGTCTGGGTGTTCGACGTGGCCAGCGGCACGTTCACGCGCGTCACGACGGAGGCCGAGCACAACAACTCCACGGCGGAATGGTCCGGCGACGGAAGGCGCGTCGTGTTTCGATCCACGCGCGACGGCGGCACGAAACTCGGCATCTGGTGGCAACCGGCCGATGGCAGCGGGCCCGCGGAGCTCCTGTTCCAGCCCGATCACCCGATCAACGAAGTGGCCACGTCGCCTGACGGGAAATGGCTGCTATACCGCACGTCGCCGGGCGTGCAGATGCGCGACATCTATGCGGTACCGCTTCAGGGCGACCGCACGCCGGTCCCGCTGGTGGTGGGGCCGGCGCAGGAGTCGCACATGCGCATCTCGCCCGACAGCAAGTGGATGGCGTACGCATCCAACGAGAGCGGCCGCTTCGAGGTGTTCGTGCGGCCGTTTCCCGGGCCTGGCGCGCGCGTGCCGGTGAGCAACCATGGCGGGTCGGAGCCGGTGTGGTCGCGCTCCGGCGCCACGATCTACTATCGGACGCCCGACGGGGGGCTCGAGGCGGCGTCGGTGTCGGCGGGGCAGGCGTTCACGGTGGGCCAGCGACGCGCCGTGATGGCGCCGGTGGAGTATTCGATTGACGTCACGCACGCGGGCTTCGACGTGTGGCCCGACGGCAACGGCTTCGTGATGCTCAAACCGGTCGGCGCGGACACACGGCCGATTCTCGTGCAGAACTGGGGCCGGGAGTTGCGCGAGAAGCTCGGCATGCGAGCAGGTAGGCAATGATCACCGACCGCCTCAACACCGCGCTCGCGGACCGCTACCGGATCGAGAAGCAGCTCGGTCAGGGTGGCATGGCCACGGTGTACCTGGCCCAGGACCTGAGACACGCCCGCAAGGTTGCCATGAATGTCCTAAAGCCGGAGCTCTATTTCGTGCTTTGGTTGGTACCGAGGGCCTCCCGCAGGTTGTCAGGATCGACAACTGGTTGACGGACTACCCGGGGCTGCGGCGTTGAGCGACGCTCTCACCACGCTCTCGACCGCCCCTTCGACGATGCGAGCCACTGGCCGGGCATGCCATGGCAGGCAACCTTTCCCGGATGGTTCTTGTCCAGGCCGGCGTGTCAACTGAAGTCGCACGACGCCAGGCTGACCGCTACCGGTCAATGACGG
>Ga0187893_10001958_pt1 | contig 46854 bp, 27 predicted proteins | sample MA1701074metaG_FD_139574 | JGI IMG/M metagenome (GOLD analysis project Ga0187893, IMG submission 139574) | White microbial mat communities from a basaltic lava cave in the Kipuka Kanohina Cave System on the Island of Hawaii, USA - MA170107-4 metaG ... | reverse complement strand
TGGAGCTGAGGGGACAGACCACGGAGTGCGTCGTCCCCGCAAGGCCGCAGGGGGAGGCCTGAGGGTGCCCCCTTTAGAGCCCCGCGGCGTCTGAGCGAAGGCCGCACCAGACACAGAAGGTCCGCTGGACCTTCTGTGTCTGGTGCCGAGGACAGGACTTGAACCTGCATGCCCTTGACGGGCACTAGGCCCTCAACCTAGCGCGTCTGCCAATTCCGCCACCTCGGCTCGGGTGATGTCTCGTGCGGCCCGGTTGGGTAGGGAGAGTTTAGTTTAAAAAGGCGGAGCGTCAATCAAAAGAACCCCGTTGAGTTCGACCGAACGGCCGATATATCATTGCATTTCGTTTACGTCCCCTTTGGGTCCCAGGGGGGAGCCCGAACCCCCGCCTGGGCGGTCTTAAGCGCGAGTGAAGGAGTACCAAGCCATGAAGACCCGATCAGCTAACCTGCTTTCCGTCCTTGCAGGCCTTTTCATCTTTATCGGAAGTTTCGTTCCCGCCCTCGTGGCCCAGGAAACGAAGGCCCCTGATGCGAAAGGGCTGCTCGATCAACTTCAGAAGGTGATCGCAAGCCAGGAACAGAAAATCGCCGGACTCGAGAAGGCCCTCAAGGATCGCGAGGCGGAAATCGCAGGCCTCAAGAAGAAGGTTGAGGATCTGTCCGCGGCCAAGCCGAAGGAACCCGCCAAGCCTTCGGGGTCCGCGTTCCTCGGGATTGCCCACGAGGATCCGGATGCAGGGCTGCGATCCAAGCTGAACCTCAAAGAAGGCCAAGGGGCAAAGGTCACGGCGGTCCACGCGCAGACGCCGGCGGCCAAGGCCGGGATCCAGGAGGGAGACGTCATCGTGTCGCTCGACGGACAAGACGTCGGTTCGAGCAAGCTCCGCGAGGCGATTCAGAAGCGCAGCCCCGGCGAAAAGCTCGACGTCGTCCTCGTGCGGGGCGCGGAGAAGATCACGCGGAGCGTCGAGCTGGTCGACCGGGAGAAATTCCTCGCCGGCGTTTCGTCCGCGCCGGTCCCGAAGCCCGCCGAGACGCCGAAGGAGCCTGCGAAGCCGGCTGCCCCCGAGCCGGTCGTCCTGGGGCTCACCGTCGAGGAGATGGACGCGGGGTTGACGGTCCAGAACGTCGAGGCGGGCAAGACCGGCGCCGCGGCTCAGCTCAAGGAGGGAGATATCATCCTCTCCCTCAACGGCCGCAAGGTGAAGAAACTCGAAGAGCTGACCGAAGCGCGCGACAAGTCGAAGGCGGGCGATGAGATCGTCATCGAGATCAAGCGCAAGGAAGACGTCCTCCGCTCGACGGTTGTTGCGGCGAGCGAGAAGGGGACCCCGAAGTTCGTGCGCATCGAGAAGGCCGCCTCCCCGGCGCCCTCAGCGAAGAGCCCGGCGAGCCTCGGCATCACGGCCCTTGATGCGGGCGACGGACTCAAAGTGCTCGAAGTGAAGGACGGAAGCGGGGCGGCGCAGGCCGGCGTCAAGACGGACGACATCATCCTCGATCTGGACGGAACGGCGGTGAAGACGATCGACGAACTCCGGGCCGTGCTTCAGAAGCGCGCGGCGGGGGATACCGTGAGCATCACCGTCAAGCGTGGAAGCGACACGAAGAAGATCGAGAAGCTGGTCCTCGGATCCGCCGCCAAGCCCGCCGAGACAGCGAGCGCCGCGCCCGCGAAGGACTCCCCGAAGAAGGAGGAGCCGAAAAAGGATGAGACGAAGAAAGAAGAGCCGAAGCCGGCGCCGCCCCCGCCCGCCAAGACGCGCGGCGTCCTTGGGATCCTCGTATACGAAGATGGAGGGATTCTGGTCGTCTCCGGGGTCAACGCCAAAGGGCCGGCGGAGAAGGCGGGACTGAAGAAGGACGATCGGATCCTCAAACTGAACGGCGCGGAAATCCGCGGCTTCGATGCGCTCGAGAAGGCGATGAAGGGGCTTTTCGCCGGCGACACCGTCAAGCTGACGATCAAGCGGGGGGAGGAGACGAATGAGCTCGAGTTCCAGCTCGCCAGCCCCGAGGCTGCGGGGGCCATCGAGACGTCCGGCGCTCCGACCGGGGGCGCCGAGGGTTCTCCGGTCTACCTTGGAGTGGCGCTCGGCGACAATGGGCCCCCCGCGTCTGATGCGCCGGCGTCAGCCTTCTCGCGGCAGGGCGAATCCAGGGTCATCATTGAAGACGTCTACGAAGGGAGCCCGGCGGCGAGAGCCGGGCTGCGGGCGGGCGACGAGGTCATTGCGTTCGACGAAGAACCCGTCCGGAGCATCGACGACATCGCGCGCGTACTGGCCAGCCGGGCGGCGGGCGATCGGCTTCAGCTGCGCATTCTCCGCGAGGGCCTGCCGGTTGCGGCGGGCGTGGTTCTCGGACCTGGCGCTTCCCGCTGAAAGGAGCCGCCGTCAGCTCTCCCTCCGCGGCCGGTGAAACGAGACGGATTCCCCCGGTCTTCTTGATCGGCTACCGCGCAACGGGCAAATCCCATGTCGGCCGCCTCGTCGCCGAGGCCCGACGGGTCCCCTTCATCGACACGGATCGGATGGTCGAAGCGGCCATCGGTACTTCGATTTCCCGCTATTTCGCCGATCGAGGTGAGTCCGCGTTCCGGGATCGCGAGGAAGAGGCCCTGCGGGCGTTCTTGCACTCGGAGGAAGCGAGGAGCGGGGCGGTCGTCGCCACGGGTGGGGGGATCATCCTCAACCCGCGCAACGTCGGCGCCATTCGCTCGGCTGGAGTCGCCGTCTGGCTGACGGCCTCCGTCGAGACCATCCGCGACAGGTTGAAGGCGGATCCGGCGTCGGACGGCTCGAGGCCGGCGCTCACGATGCGGTCGGTGGTAGAGGAGGTCGCATCCGTCCTCGCCGCCCGCGAGCCCCTCTACCGCGACGCGGCCGACGTTGAGATCTCGACCGACGGTCGAGCGCCCGAGGATGTGGCGGCGGCAGTCGTAGAATGGCTCGATCGCGTCGGGTCGCGGGTGAGCGCGGGGAGATAGTGGAAGCGGCTCCTGCCTCCCTCGTCGTCGTCGCGGCGGCCCTCTTCGGAGCGACGGTCGGCAGCTTCCTCAATGTCTGCATCTACCGGATGCCGAGGCGCGGGATGACGATCTCCTCGCCGCGGCGCTCCCACTGCCCGGGATGCGGCTTCGCGCTCCCGTGGCACGACAACATCCCCCTCTGGAGCTGGATCTCGCTCGGAGGGCAGTGCCGCTCGTGCCGCGCCCCGATCTCCCCGCGCTATCTCATCGTCGAAGCCCTCACGGCGACGGCGTTCGTCCTCCTGGTCCGGCGGTATCTTCTCGACGGCCCGCCGCAGCCGCTCGTTTTCGGCGCGGTCTTGCTCCTCGTCGCCGGCTGCATCGTCGCCTCCTTCATCGACCAGGACCTCCAGTTCCTTCCCGATGAGGTCACCGTGCGGGGGATGCTCGCGATCCTCCCCGCCGCCGTTCTCATCCCCGATCTGCATCTGCCGGCCCGCGGCTGGGTGGCGGATGGGCTCGCTTTCCTCATACCTTTCCTCGATCGGGCTCGGGCGGTGCTTCCGGCCTTCTTGCGAGACAAATGGGCGGTGTCGGCCGCCGCCGCCGCGTTGGCCGCGATTCCGGTCTGCGGCTGGACGTATCTTTCCTACTGGCGATGGGCCCATCCGAAAGAGCCGAAAGGGATCGCCGGCGGTGCGCTGGCGTCCACCATCGGTTGCGCCGTCTTCGGCTCGGCGGCAGCCATGATCTCGAAGCCAGAGCTGGCCCTCCACCCGCGGATCCACTCGCTCTGGTGTGCGCTCGTCGGGATGGCCGCAGGGGCGGGGGTCATCCTGGCGGTGGGGGCCATCGGGCGGCAGGTCTTCCGCAAGGAGGCGATGGGCTTCGGCGATGTGAAGCTCATGGGGCTACTCGGGGGCTTTGCGGGCTGGGGAGGGGTACTTTCGGGCTTCGCGCTTGCGTGCATCCTCGGTTCGGCCGTCGGGATCTACCGGCTCATCCGGCACCGGAGCCGTTACCTTCCCTTCGGACCGTACCTTGTCCTGGGATGTCTCTTCACGATCCTCTGGCCCGCGGCGTTCACGAAAATGCTGGGCTGGTACATGGGGCTTTTTCGCTAGGCAGCGAGCGGATTCTCGGAAAATCCCGTAAAGTTCTCGGCGCAAACTTCCGAAAATACCTTCGATCGACCGTTGCGACGCTCTCGGCGCTGGTATAGATTACGCCACCGCTGAGGGGAGACCCCCAGGGCGGGAGGAGCCCGAAGGCCAGAGTAGACGGCCCGGGGGGTTGAACCCCGGATCCACGCGACCCTGGAGAGTCAGGTCCGCGTGGGTCGGGCCAAGATTGGAGAGGGCGATCTTCCGGCGGGCGGAAGATGCCCCGGCGGCGTGACGGGGGTGGACCCCCCAAGGTGGTCGGGGGGTGATCCCCCCAGGATGGTTCTGCAGGGCGATCCCTCAGGGCCGGCACATCGAAGAGAGGTGGAGCTGATGATAAAAGTCCTTTCCGGTTTTTCGTCCCTCGTGCTTGCCACGAGCCTTCTCTGCATCCTCGGGGGGGCCGGCTGCGCCGCGACCGAGCTGAAGAACATCAACCGCCGGTTGAAAGAGGCGAACGATCACCTGGTCGCGGAGAACAATCGGCTCCAGCAGGAGCTGGCGGCGTCGGAAAAAGAAGTAGCCGATAAGTCGAAACAAATCGACTCGGCGCAGGATAAGGAAGCTCCCGCCGGCCTCGGTGATGCCCCCGCGGGCCGCCCGCCGGCCGCCGCCGACCTGGCGAGCTTCGATCCCGAGCCGGGAGACGGGATGCAAGTCGTCAGCACGCCGCGCGGAATTCTCTTACGGCTGGAGCATCAGGTCTTCTTCGCCCCTGGGCAGGCGACTCTGACGCCGAGAGGGCAGGCGATCTTGAAGAACGTGGCTAGAACCCTGAATACCCGCTACCGCACGAACCTCATTCGCGTGGAGGGCCACACGGACGATGTTCCGGTCAACAAGGTCAAGAGCCGGTATCCGAGCAACTGGGAGCTTTCCACGGCGCGCGCCTGCGCGGTGGTGAGGTTCATGGTGAGTAGCTGCAATCTGGGCCCCACGCGGATTTATCCGGCGGGGTTCGCGAACTTCAAGCCGATCGCCTCGGCGCGGACGACCAAGGCCCGCGAGAAGAACCGCCGCGTCGAAATCCTGATTCTCAACGAGCGGGCGTAACTTCTCCGTCGAGACGCTCGTACACCTACAGCGCAGGGGAGCTAGTAGCCGCAGGGGGATGCGGAGCCGCGGGGATGATCGAACTCGGCTCCCCTGCGGCCACTTCCCTAGGTTTTTGGCGCAACCTGGGTCCTGACCTCCTCATCCTGGGATCTTTCAGTCCGGGAGGATTCGGAGAAGGCGAATCCACGTACCGGCGCCGACTTTTCCGGTCCCCAACGACACGCTTCGTCGCCTCAAGTTCTCCGTAAGTTCCGCACTCGGCGCCCTCTTCCCGCCTCGACCGACAATTCCTGCCCAGGATGCTACTCTACTCTGGCTCGTCATTCGGGGCTCGTTCCCCGGGGCTCCTTGCTTTCGAAACGGGCCGGTTTGAGTCAATCAAGGGTAGGAGGAGTTTTCCTGATGGTCACCATTGAAGAGCTCGTCCAGCAGCTCGTCGAGCGCGGAGGCTCCGACCTCCACATTTCGGCGGGATCCCCGCCGATGATCCGAATCAACGGAAAGCTTGTGAGCACGGAGCAAGAGGTCCTCGATGGCGAGGCGACGCAGAAGCTCGTCTACAGCATCCTGGACAACGAGCAAATCCTGAAGTTCGAGAAGGATTGGGAACTGGACATGGCTTTCGGCATCGCAGGCCTCGGGCGCTTCCGAACGAACATCTTCTACCAGCGCGGCACGGTCGGCTCCGTTCTCCGTTCCATCCCCTACGAAATCAAGACCATGAGCGACCTGGGACTGCCCACGGAGATCTGCGAGGACCTCTGCGCGCGGCCCAAGGGGCTCATCCTGGTGACCGGCTCGACCGGCAGCGGTAAGTCCACGACGCTGGCGGCGATGATCGACCACATCAATCGGTCCCGGAACGACCACATCATGATCATCGAGGATCCGATTGAATTCGTGCACCGCAACAAGAGCTGTCTGGTCAACCAGCGCGAGGTGGGCTCCGACACGCACGGATTCGGGGAATCCCTCCGCACCGTCTTGAGGCAGGATCCGGACGTGATCATGATCGGTGAAATGCGCGACCAGGCGACCATCGCCGCCGCCCTCACGATCGCGGAGACGGGCCACTTGACCTTCGCCACGCTGCACACGAACGACGTCGTGCAGACGGTCAACCGCATTATCGATGTCTTCCCATCGCATCAGCAAGACCAGATCCGGACGCAGCTTTCCTTCACCGTGCAGGCGGTCTTTTGCCAGCAACTCGTCCCGCGCGCCGATGGGCGCGGGCGCGTGCTTTGCGCGGAGATCATGGTCGTCAATCAGGCCGTCCGGGCGCTCATCCGCGAGAACAAGGCGCACCAGCTTGCCTCGATCATCCAGACCGGCGGGCGGTTGGGCATGAAGATGATGAACCAGGCACTCTTCGATCTCTACCGGCAACACCTGATCACGTACGACGAGGCCCTCAGCCGCACGACGGATCCCGAGGACCTGAAGCGGATTTTCCAGAAGAACGGTTGATAGGCGCTGAGGCGAGGCCGGCCGCCCAAGGTACTACGCGGCGGCCTCCAACCCGAGGGAGTCTATGTCGGTCGTCAAGTTCGATAAGCGTCTCAAGAGTATCCTCCTCAAGCGGGGTAAGGTCCCGGAGGACGCGCTCAACGACTGCCTCCGCCAAGCGGAGGCGAGCGGCGGAACCCTCACGCAGTTCCTCTTGGAGAAGAACGCGATCAAGGAGGTCGACCTCCTGACCACGCTCTCCGAGGAGACCAACATCCCTCCCATCGATGTCGTGAAGCTGACCCCGGATGAGGGGCTAACGCAGCTCCTTCCGGAAAATCTCGCGAACTACTACGGCGTGATCCCCATCGCGAAGGTGGGGAACCTCATGACGCTGGCCGTCTCGAACCCCTTCGACATCCTCAAGCTGGACGACATCCAGATCGTCACCGGCTGCGACATCCGGCCCGTTCTCTCGACCGATGTCTCCATCAAGAAGGCGATCCCCGAGATCTACAACCGCGGTGAGAAGATGGTCCAGGAACTCATCGATGACATGAAGACCCCGGAGATGGAGCTGAAGGAGAACCAGGAGGATGTCAAACAGGTCAACGCCGATGACGCGGACGATGCCGATGCCGCGCCGGTGGTGAAGCTGGTCAACTTGATCATCGTGCAGGGGATCAAGAGCAAGGCGAGCGATATCCACATCGAGCCTTTCGAGAAGGTCCTCCGCGTGCGCTACCGTTACGACGGAGTCCTCCACGAGGCCATCAGCCCGCCGAAGAAGATGGCCAACACCATCTCCAGCCGCCTCAAGATCATGGCGGGACTGGACATCGCAGAGAAGCGCAAGCCGCAGGACGGCAAGTTCCAGATGAAGATCGACGGTCGGCAAATCGACTTCCGCGTTTCGTCGCTCCCCACGGTTTATGGGGAGAAGGTCGTCATGCGTATCCTGGATTCGAGCAACTTGACTCTCAAGCTGGAGTCTCTCGGCTTCGAGCCGAAGGCCCTCCAGGACGTCCAGACGGCGATCTTGCAGCCGTACGGCATGTTCCTGGTGACCGGTCCGACCGGCAGCGGCAAGTCAACGACGCTCTACTCCGCCATTCGCGAAGTCATGACGCCGGAGGAGAACATCGTCACCGTCGAGGACCCCGTCGAGTACCAGCTCGATGGAGTCAACCAGGTTCAGGTGAGCGTCAAGCGGGGGCTGACGTTCGCCACCGCACTTCGCGCCATCTTGCGGCAGGACCCGGACACGGTCCTCATCGGAGAGATCCGCGACACGGAGACCGCCGAGATCGCCGTCAAGGCCGCTTTGACCGGCCACTTGGTCCTTTCGACCCTCCACACGAACGACGCGCCTTCGACCGTCACCCGAATGGTGGACATGGGGGTCGATCCGTTCCTGGTAGCTTCGTCGACGAACTGCGTCGCCGCCCAGCGCCTCGGGCGCAAGCTGTGCCAGGAGTGCAAGAAGAAGTCGGAGGTGATCCCCCCGAAGGAAGGTCTCTTGAAGCTGGGCTTCAAAGAGGAGGACTTCGATCAGGAGCTCGTTTTGTACGAGCCGGGAGGATGCCCCCGCTGCGAGAAGGGGTACAAGGGCCGCTTCGCGATCCTGGAAACCATGCCGGTCTCGGAGCCGATCAAGCGCGTGATCGTCGACGGCGGCTCGGCGCTGGACATCCGGAAGCACGCTCTAGATGCGGGGATGATCACCCTGCGCCGAGCGGGTCTTCTCAACGTGTTGAAGGGAAAGTCGAGCCTCGAAGAGGTTTTGCGGGCGACGGTGGGGGACTGAACAGGTTCCGTCTCTCCGGCGGGCAACTCGATTAGTGAGGAATAGAGAACATGGGTGCGTACCGGTACAAGGCGAAAAACGGTCAGGGGGAGACGGTCAGCGGCTCCATCAACGCCCAGAGCGAGACGGAGGCCGTCAGCGATCTCCGCAAGCAAGGCCTCATTGTGCTCGCCCTCGATGCCCGTAAGGGCGGCGGGGACGGCGGTGGGGGCGCATCGGACGGAGGAAAAGGCGGTGGGGGCGGCGGTTTCTTCACCCTCTCCCTCTCGAAGAAAAATGTCCGGATCTCCTCCGTCAGGGTCAAGACCAACGAACTGGTGGTGTTCACCCGCCAGCTCTCGACGATGATCTCCGCCGGTATCCCGCTCGTCGAATCGCTCGAGATCCTGGCGGAGCAGACCTCGAACCTGGGGTTCCGAATGGTCCTCGGCGAAGTGTGCGCCGATGTGCGCTCGGGCAAGGACCTCTCCCAGTCATTCGCGAGACACCCCCGCGTGTTCCAGAAGATCTACGTCAACATGATCAAGGCCGGCGAGGCGAGCGGCCAGCTCGACATCGTGCTCACTCGGCTGGCGGAATACCAGGAATCGGCCGAAGCCCTGAAGTCCGAGATCAAGTCGGCCATGACATACCCCATCGTGTCCTTGGTGATGGTCCTGGGTATCACGATCTTCCTGCTCGTGTTCATCATTCCGAAGTTCGAGGACATGTTCAACACGATGGACGTGGAGTTGCCCGCGGTCACCAAGGTGCTCATCGCCACATCGCTCTTCCTGAAGAACAACCTGATCTACTGGATGCTGGGCGTGATCCTGAGCGGCGTCGGCATCTACATGTACGTGAAGACCGAGCGAGGGGGAACCCAGAAGGACTGGTTGATCCTGAAGTTGCCCATCTTTGGGCCTCTCTTCTCCAAGGTGGCGCTCTCCCGGTTCGCCCGGACCTTCGCCACCCTGATCCAGAGCGGCGTGCCCATCCTCGGAGCGCTGGAGATCGTCTCCGAGACCACGGGAAACCGGATCATCTCCGCCGCCATCATGAAGGCGAGCGACAACGTCCGCCAGGGAGAGACGCTCGGAGAGCCGCTGGCCAAGAGCGGCATCTTCCCGCCCATGGTGACCCGCATGATCGCCATCGGAGAGAAGACCGGCGCCCTGGAATCGCTCCTCCAGAAGATCGCCGACTTCTACGACCAGCAGGTGAAGGCTTCGGTGGCGGCGCTCACCTCCCTTATCGAGCCCTTGATGATCGGAGTCATGGGCTTCCTGGTTGGCGGAATGGTCATGGCGATCTTCCTGCCGATCTTCAAGATGGTCGGAAGCCTGAGCGGGAAGGGGTAGCCATCCGCGGGACGGCGTGGCAATGAATTCTCAAAAATTCGGCCGCCGGATCGAGCGGTTCCTCATCTTTCGGCTGGCGGCGATCCCGGTGGCCTTTCTTCTCGTGGCCCTCTGTCAGGCGGGTCTGGCGCCGCCGTTTCGCGAGCCGGCGTTCCACCTCCTGTACGGGCTTCTGGGCTTCTACACGCTCTTGGCGGTCGGGGCCATGGCGATCGCGTCGCGGGTGCGCCATCGGTACCGCTTCGCTTTCTGGCAGGTGCTCATCGATTTCGTCTTCGAAGGAGCGATCATCTGGACGACAGGAGGAGTGGAGAGCGTTTTCTGCCCGCTGCTCTTCGCCACGCTCTTCATTGCCAGCACCGTCCTGCGGGGCCCCGGTGTTCTCATCTACGCTTCGCTCTCGACCGCCTTCCTCGCCGCCAACACGCTAGCTTCCGAGCTGGGTTTGGGTGCGTTCGTCTTTCCCCGCCCGGGCTGGGACCTTCACGGCGATGGGGCCGGGACCGCCGCGCACCTCCTCGCCATGGGGCTCGCCCTCCACGCCGTGGCTCTCCTCGGCATCCGGCTCTCGGGCGGATTGCGGAGAATCCAGAGCATCCAGGAGGAGATCATCGAGACGATGGGTGAGGGGCTCGTCGCGGTGGACGGCGATATGCGCATTCTAGAGATGAACGGCGAGGCCCGGCGGATCTTCTCCATCCCCGAGGACCGCGCCTGCTCGGGACGGACGCTGGAGGAGGTCTTCCCCGGAGGCGGGCTCGGACCGGTGCGGGAGGCGTTCCGGCTCGGAGAGCGGCGGCGCTTCGAGTTCACGGTGGAACGACCGGAAGGGGGGGATCGCCCCGTCGAGGCGAAAATCACCTCCGCGGAAGACGGCGGCGGGGGTCTCCGGTTCCGCATCGGCCTCTTCGGGGACCTGAGCTTCAAGCAGGAGATCGAAGCGGCGGAAAAACGGATCCACAAGCTCGAGGAGCTCTACGACATGGCCCTCGGGATCGCCCACGAGATCCGCAACCCGCTCGCCTCCATCCAGGGATGTGCCCAGGAGATCGGCCGGTCGACCAACCCCGGGCAGCGCGAACGGCGCCTCGTGGACATCATCTGCCGCGAGTCGGGGCGGCTCGATCGGATCATCGAGGAGTTCATGACCCATGCCCGCCGCGGGCCCGGCGAGCTGCAGCCTCTCGACTTGAGGCAAGTCGTGGACGAAACGGCCATCCAGCTCCGCAACCACGCGGAGGTCGCAGGCCGTCGGATCACGGTCGATCTTCCCGCGGAGCCGTTCACGATCGCGGGGGATTTCCCGAGCCTGAAGCAGGTTTTCCTGAACCTTGGCATCAACGCAATCGAGGCGACCGACTCGGCCACCGGGACGATCCACTTCTCCTTCCATGAGCGGGAGTTTCAAGCCATGAACCGCCGGCGGGCCGGCGAGCGGCGGTTGGTGGCCGGCGTGGAGGTGGAGGTCGTCGACAACGGTTCCGGGATCCCGCGGGACTCCCAGAAGCTCCTCTTCACGCCGTTCTTCACGACCAAGGAAAAGGGGCACGGACTCGGGCTTTCCCTCGTCCACCGGCTGATCAACGATCACTTCGGCGCCGTGAGCGTCGAGAGCCAAGAGGGAGAAGGGACCCGGTTCAGAGTATGGTTCCCGCTCGTCGAGGCCAAGAAAGCGGCCGCGGCCCCACCGGCCACCGGAGGGGAGTTCGTCCATGCATGAGCCGCAGGCGGACCTGAAAGGCCGCACGATCCTGGTCGTGGACGACGAGCAGAGCATGCGGGAGTTCCTCGAGATCCTCCTGACCGGGGAAGGCTTTCAGGTGATGACCGCCCCGAACGGCCGCGCCGCCCTCGAAGTTTTCGAGCGCAAGCGCGGAGCGATCGACCTGGTCATCCAGGACCTCAAGATGCCGGGCATCGACGGAGTGGAGCTCTTGCGGCGCTTCAAGGAGCGATGCCCGGACCTTCCCGTGGTGGTCATCACGGCCTTCTCCACATGGGACAGCGCCGTGGAGGCGATGCGGCTCGGGAGCTACGACTACATCCGCAAGCCCTTCGACACGGACGTCATCCGGTCGGTGGTGACCCGCGCGATCGAGCAGCGGCTCGCGATCCAGAACGCGCCGGCTCACTTGCGGGACGAACTTTCGTACAAGAGCGAGATCATCGGGAATAACCGCCTGATGCAGGAGCTGTTCGGCCTGATCAAGCGGATCGCGCCGACGGACAGCACGGTGCTCATCCGCGGCGAGAGCGGCACCGGCAAGGAGCTGGTGGCCCGTTCGATCCACTACCGCTCGTTCCGGCGGGGCCAGCCATTCGTCTCGGTCAACTGCAGCGCGTTCACCGAGTCCCTCCTCGAAAGCGAGCTGTTCGGCCACGTCAAGGGATCCTTCACGGGAGCCATCGAGAACAAGCAGGGGCTCTTCCAGGCGGCGAGCGGAGGGACGCTCTTCCTCGATGAGGTGGTGGACATGAGTCTGACCACTCAGGTGAAGATGCTGCGAGTGCTGGAGGAGCGAAAAGTCGTCCCGGTGGGGAGTACGCGGCCCGAGGCTGTGGACGTGCGCATCATCGCCGCCACCAACCGCATTATCGAGCAGGCCGTCCGCGAGCGGGCCTTTCGAGAGGATCTCTTCTACCGATTGAACGTGATCCCGCTCTTCATCCCGCCCCTCAGGGACCGCAAGGAGGACATCCCGCTCTTGGCGGGCTACTTCCTGGCCCGCTATTCCAAGCAGATGCGCAAGGAAGTCAGCGGCATCTCGCCCACGGCGCGGCTGGCGCTCTCCGAGTACGGATGGCCCGGGAACGTGCGCGAGCTGGAGAATATCATCCAGCGGCACGTGGCCCTCTGCGACGGCAATGCGATCGAACGGATCACTCTGCCCGAGGCCTCTCCCGCGGGCCAGACGCAGCAGGAAACGGTTCCTGCGGCGGCGACCATCCCGCCCGAAGGGTTCAGTTTGAGCGAGCGGCTGGACGACTACGAGCGCGACTTCCTCCGGGAGGCTCTGCGCGTCACCGGCGGGAACCTCACGAACGCGGCCAAGATCCTCGGCATGAGCTACCGATCGATCCGTTACCGCGTCAAGAAGCTGGGGATCAAGAGCGTCTGAACGAGTTGGAGGCCGGCGCATAGCCGGCGGCGATGATGAAAGCCCTCTTCCTCAATCCTCCTTACCTCCCGAGCTTCTCCCGCGGGCAGCGCAGCCCGCAGGTCACCAAGAGCGGGACCTTCTACTACCCGATCTGGCTCGCCTACGGTTGTGGCGCCGTGGAGGCGGACGGCCACGAAACGATCTTGATCGACGCTCCGGCGGACCGAAAGAGCCACGCCGATGTGGAGGATACCGCCCGAAAGTTCCAGCCGGCCTTCATCGTGGTGGATACGAGCACTCCGAGCATCGAAAACGACGCCCGCGTCGCCGAGGCCCTCAAAAAGGTCTGTCCGCGGGCCGTCGTGGCGCTTGTCGGCCCGCACGTCTCCTCGACGCCGCTCGAAACGCTGGCGGCCTATCCCTGGGTCGATTTCGTCGCCGTCCGCGAGTACGACGACACCGTCCGCGAAGTCGCCCGGTGCATCGCCGATGGGAAAGACTGGCGCGGCGCCGAGGGAATCGCCTTCCTGCGGGACCGGAAGCCCGTGGTCAACCCTCCGCGGGCCGCCATCCAGGACCTGGATCGGTTGCCGTTCGTCTCCGCCACCTACAAGAAGCACCTCAACTTCAAGAACTACTTCTACGCGATCACCCGCTGGCCGGTCGTCACGATCATCAGCGGGCGCGGATGCCCCTACAAGTGCGACTTTTGCCTCTTTCCGCAGACGCTCCAGGGCCATCAATACCGCCAGAGGAGCGCGGAGAACGTCGTGGAGGAGCTGGCCTACATCGAGAAGAGCTTCCCCGGCGTGCGCGAGGTGTTCATCGAGGACGACACTCTGACTTTGAACAAGCGCCGGGTGACGCGCATCTGCGATGAGATCATCCGCAGGAAGTTGAAGATCCGGTGGACGTGCAACGCCCGCTGCGACGTGGATCTCGAAACCATGAAACACATGCACGCCGCCAACTGCCGCCTCTTCTGCGTGGGGATCGAAAGCGGGGACCAGAAGATCCTCGACAACATCGAGAAGGGAATCACGCTCGAGCGCATCGAGACGTTCTTCCGCGAGGTGAAGAGGAGCGGAGTTCTGGTCCACGGATGCTTCATGGCGGGAAACGAGGGAGAGACGCGCGAGACGATGGAGAAGACGCTCGCCTTGGCGAAGCGGCTCAATCCCGACACCGCCCAGTTCTTTCCTCTCATGGTCTACCCCGGGACGCGGGCCTACGAGAAGGCACTTGCGGCCGGCGTGATCACCGCGGCGAAGTACAGCGACTGGCTCACGCCGGAGGGGCTCCACAACACCGTCGTGAATCGGCCCGAGCTGCCCCACGATGAGATTGTCGCATTCTGCGACCGCGCCCGGCGCGAGTTCTACCTGAGGCCGGCCTATATCGCCTACAAGCTGAGGCAAGTGATCACTCACCCGGGCGAGACCGGGAGGCTGCTCAAGAGCATCAAGACGTTCGGGAAATACCTCTTCGCGAAGCGGGGCTGACGGCCCTTCGTCGCGTCGATCGGGTTGGGAACGCGTGCATGAAGGTCTCCGTCATCATTCCGGCGCGGAACGCCGAGGGAACCATCGGCGCCTGCGTGGCGGCCGTCCGCTCGCAGGAGGACCCCGGGGGGCCGCACGACTTCATCGTCGTCGATGACGGCTCGACCGATCGGACCGCCGAGGTCGCCGAGCGGGAAGGGGCTCGCGTCGTGCGGGTTGCGCCCTCGGGGCCGGCCGCGGCGAGGAACCGCGGGGCCACGCAAGCGACGGGCGAGATCCTCGCATTCACCGACGCCGACTGCACGCCCGACCCGACATGGCTGAAGGAGCTGGTCGCGCCGTTCGCCGATCCTTCGGTCGCGGCCACAAAGGGGGTGTACCGGACGGAGCAGCGCTCCCGGACGGCCCGCTTCGTCCAGTTGGAGTACGAGAGCCGCTACCGGCGCATGGCGGGGCGACCGTCGATCGACTTCGTCGACACCTATTCCTCGGCTTACCGGCGGGAACAGTACTGGAGGGCCGGCGGGCACGACGAGTCCTATCCGAAACCTTCCACCGAGGACCAGGAATTCGGGTTCCGGTACCTGCAGCTCGGCGGCACGGCCCGTTTCGTCCCGGGAGCCGTCGTGAAGCACCGCCACGCCGATTCGCCGTGGAGTTACTTTCGAAAGAAGCTCAAGATCGGCTTCTGGAAGGCGCGCGTCCTCGCGCGCCACCCGGAGAAGACGCTCGGCGACTCGCACACGACGCCCCAGGTGAAGATCGAGATGCTGGCGGCCCTCGGCTCGATCCTCGGCCTCTGTCTCACGCCGACCCTTTTGGGGATCTGGCCCATGGTCGCCTGCGCGGCGGCCTTCTCCCTCTCGGCGGCACCGCTTGCGGCGCAGGCGTTCCGCGGAGGGTTCAGCTTCGGCGTGGCGGCCGTGGGCCTTCTCATCCTTCGGGCGTTCGGGCTCGGTCTGGGCCTCTCCGCCGGAGCCGGAGCGCTCCTTTTCTCCTCGGGGAGGCTCCCCGCTCTCTGGGCCGGCGGTGTGGCGGCCATGTTCCTCGTCTCCGCCGCTCCCGTGGCGGCCGGCGCGGCGGATCTCCTCATCAACTGCTCGCTCGTTCTCATCACCGTTTACCTGGCCGCGTTCACGGGCTTTCGGATCCTGAATCGGACGCCCGGCGAATCCGGCGGCCCAGGCGAACGGACCGTCTACGAAGTCGCCGTCGGAGCGGGAGTCTTCATCGGGGCGATGTTCCTTCTCGGGATCCTCGGGCTCTACCGCTACGGGCTCCTGTCCGCCGGCGGACTCCTCTGCGTCCTGGCGCTCGGTCCCCACGGGCGCTTCATCGCGTCCCTCCGCGAGCGATGGACGAGGGCGGCCGAGGACATCGCGGCGAACGGGGGCATCAAAGGACCCGACCGCTTCGTGGCCCTGCTCCTCGTCCTCGTGGGGAGCATGACGTTCCTCAACTCGCTCGCGCCGGCGACGGCGCAGGACGCTCTCGTCTACCACCTCGCGGTCCCCGCCAAGTACATCGAGCGCGGGGGGATCGTCTACATCCCGGAGAGCTTCTTCGCCCAGTTCCCCGGCAACATGGAGATGCTCTTCACGCTCGCGCTCCTCGTGCGGGGCGATTCGCTGGCCGGAGCGTACCACTGGCTCTTCGCCGCGGCGTCCGTGGCGGCCGTGGGGGTCCTCGGCCGCAGGATCGGCGGCTCGTTCCGCTCGGCCCTGGCCGCAGCGGCCGTCTTCGGGACGGTGCCGTCGGCGGCCCTCATCGCCGGATGGGCCTACGTCGACCTCGCCGTCGTATTCTTCTGTCTCGCCTCCACGCTCGCGTTCCTTCGATGGTGGGACCGGGGAGAGGCCTCGCCGGCGTCGCTCCCGGGAGCGGAAGCATCGTTTCCCCGCGCCCGCTGGCTGGGCCTCGCGGCCCTGTTCGCCGGGCTTGCGGCCGGCTGCAAGTACACGGGGGGCGCCCAGGGGCTCTTCCTCGTCTTCGCGGTTTTCTTCGAGGGAGGCGCGCGCAAGAGGCTGCTTTTCCCCGTCGTGCGAAACGCCATCGCGGCGGCTACCGTCACGGGCGCCGTGGCGTCGCCCTGGTGGATCAAGAACGCGCTCTGGACCGGGAATCCGCTCTTCCCTTTCTTCTACGGCGTTCTCGGAGGCCGGCAGTGGGACGCCGGCCGCGCGGATGTGCTCTCGAGATTCCTGGGAAACTGGGGCGGAAGCTCGGAAGGGATCTGGGGGCTCCTCGCCCTCCCCTGGACGATCACGATGTCCGGCCGGTTCTTTTCGATCGAGCGATTCGACGGGATGATCGGCCCCGCGTTCCTCCTCGGGGCCCCGTTCGTGCTCGCCTGTCTCTTCGGGAGCCTCCCGTCCTCCGGGAGCAAGGTCGCGACGCGGGGTTTGCGTATCGTCCTGGGCTTCGCCCTCGCGCACGGCCTCCTCTGGATCGTCATGACGAGGCAAGTGAGGTTCCTGCTCCCGGCTCTGGCGCTGGGGGCCGGGCTCATCGGCGGCTGCATCTGCTTCGCGACGTTCCCGCGGCGCTGGCAGAGGCTCGTCCAGGGGGCGTTCCTGACCGGCCTCCTCGCCAACGTGGTCCTCATCGCCGCCCACTTCGCGGCCCACAATCCGATCCCGGTCGTGATGGGGATGGAGAGCGAGTCATCATATCTTCTCCGCGAGATCCCCGGGGGAGACTACCCCGTGTTCGAGGCGGTCGAGCGCTCGCTGCCGGAAGGGAGCAACGTCCTCTTCGGCGCCACGGGGAACCCGGGCTTCCTTTGCAAACGCCCGTATCACTCGGACCCGATCTTCGAGAACTGGACGCTGGACCACATCCTTGCGGCCGGCTGCACGCCGGGCGGGGTGCGCGATGAGCTGCGGCGCCGCGGCTTCACCCACCTCCTCTTCCGCTGGGATCTGGTCTTCGATCCGACCGGGAAGCGCTCGGAGATTCCCATGGCGCGCCAGATGCTGCTTGCCGACGCCCTCAACCGCCACGGCCGGATAATAGCCAGCGCCGGCGGGACGTTCCTCTACGCGATCGAGGGGGAACCGTGAGCTTGTCGATCCCGGGCATCCGGCATCTCGTCTCTCGGCCACCCCCCGCCACGGACCGCTTCGGCCGGCGCGGGTGGCTCGCGACCCTGCTCCTAGCCGCCGCTGACTGCCTGATCATTTTCGATTCGTTCGCGCTGGCTTACCTTCTGCGCTTCCGCTGGCAACTGGCGCCGCGGTATGCCGAGCCGGCCGCGGTCGACGAGTACGTCGTGGCGCTCGCCGTCGTGGCCTATTCGTGGCTCCTCTTCTTCAAGGCGTTCGGGCTCTACGACCTCGCCCGCCACCGCAAGCCGCTCGAGACGGTCCAGGCCGTCGTGAAGGCCGTCTCCTTCGGCACAGTGCTCATACTCTCCCTTGGGTTTTTCTATCGAGGCTTCACCTTCAGCCGCCTCGTCTGCGCCTACGCCTGGGGGATCTCCATCGTCCTCTTCTCGGGCCTCCGCATCGGGCTCGGGCTCGCTCGGGCCCGCCGCCGCCGGGCCGGTCGGGGACTCGCACGGACGGCCGTCGTGGGGAGCCGTTCTCTTGCACGCTTTCTCATCGAGAAAATCCTCCGGGAGCCGGAGCACGGGTATCGCCTCGCCGGCTACCTGGACGATGATCCGCCCGCGAGCCGTCTCTCCGTACCGCAGATCGGCACGATCGACCGGCTCGAAGAGGTCATCGAGCACCACGGGATTGAGTGCGTCCTCATCGCGCACCCGGTTCTGGGCCACCACGACCTCCTCCGGGCGATCGAGGTCTGCGAGAGGAAGGCCGTGACGCTGCGGATGGTCCCGCCCACCTTCGATCTCATGGTCAACTACCGGGATTTCGAGGAGGTTGACGGCGTGCCGCTCGTGCGCATCAACGAGCAGGAACTCCGCCGCGCCGGCGACCTCTTCAAACGGGCCATCGACATCGTCCTGGCGAGCGGCGCCCTCGTTCTCGCAGCGCCGGTCTTTCTGGCCGCGGCCATCGCGATCCGTATCGAGGATGGAGGGCCCGTGTTCTTCCGCCAGCGGCGCGTCGGCAAGGATGGACGGCCCTTCAACATGCTCAAGCTCCGGACCATGGTGGTCGAGGCCGAGGCGATCCTGCCGGGTCTCGTCAACGTGGGCGCGCTCGGCGAACCGGTCTTCAAGCTGGAACGGGACCCGCGCGTGACGCGCACGGGTCGATTCCTCCGCCGCACGAGCCTCGACGAGCTGCCGCAGATCTTGAACGTCCTGCGGGGAGAGATGAGCCTTGTCGGGCCGCGGCCTGAGGAGGAGAGCCTCGTCCGGCGCTACAACGTGTGGGAGAGGAGGCGGCTCAAGGCCACACCGGGCATCACCGGCCTTCAGCAGGTCCAGTGCCGCGGTACGCCGAGCCTCAAGGAGCGCGTTCGGTGGGACATCCTCTACCTGAGGAAGCGATCGCTCCTTCTCGACGTCTGGATCCTTCTCAAGACGATCTGGGTCGTGGCCGCCGGAAAAGGTGCGTACTGATGGTCCCTCCCGGCGGGATGGGCTCGCCCCGCGGGTCCAGGGGCTACCGGGCGGCTCTCGCGGCGGTCCTCATCGTGTCGGGGGCGGTTCGCCTGAAGGACCTCTCGGCCGATGCTCCGCTTGACGGCTCGCGAGACCTCTCACTCTCGACCGACGGAGCGTGGTACTCGGCGAGGGCGCTCGACCTCGCTTCCGAGCCGCCGCAAGCGGCTCCGCATCCCTCCGGCCGGCCGTACGACAAACCCATCTATAGCTGGCTCGTCGCCGCTGCGGTCCGCGCCGTGGGGCGCGGCATCGAGGCGCCCGCCCTCGTGGCCGTGCTCTCGAGCCTCGTGGCGGTCCTCCTCACGGCCGAAGCGGCACGGCGGGCCGCTTCGCCGGCCGCTGGGATCGCCGCAGCGGCCCTCCTCAGCCTCGATTTCTTCTTTCTCGTTCACAGCCGCGCGCCGAACCTCTACATGTCGGTCGCCATGTTCTCGGCGGCCGTCCTGTGGCTCGCCGCGCCGGCGTGGGGCTCGGGCGAGCGGCCGAGCCGCCCTGGAGTGCTCGCCGCGTGGGTCGTGGCTCTGGCCGGCGCGCTGTGGCTCAAGGAGATCCTCATTCTGCTTGTTCCGGCGCTCCTCTGGGCGGCTCCGCCCCCCAGAAGTGCATGGAGAGCCGTCCGCCGGCCCCCCGTACTCGTCCTGGTCGCCGCAGTGGCCGCGGCAGCCGCCGTGGCCGTGTTCATGGCCTATCGGAGCGGCTGCCTGGCCGGCCAGTGGCACAAGCTGGTCGAGTACGTGACGATCGGCCCCGGCGAGGCCTCGCCGGATCGAGGAGGCGTCATCTGGCGCCTCCTGACCCTCGAATCGCGCGCCGGGATCTTCGCGATGAGCCCGGCGCTGGCCATCCTCACCGCCGTCCGGTACCTCTACGCGGGAGCGGGCTCGCCGGTCGAGAAGCTCGCTCGAGGCCATGCCGCCGCCTTGGTCGGCGTGCTGGCCCTTCTCGAGTACTCGCCGATCCGATATCTCTTGCCGATCTATCCAGCCTGCGCGTTCTTGGCCTCGCTCCAGGCCGTCGAGGGGCTTCGCGGCTCGTTCCGCCCCTCCCTGCCGCCCCTCTGGAGGAGGCAGATACGCGCGGCGTTTGCGGGTTACCTGTTCCTCCAGGCGGGCCTCGCCGTTACCGGCCGCCCGAGCGTCCCGGTCGTCGCTGTCCTCCTCTTCGTGGGGATTTCCGCCGCCGCCATCGTCGAATGCGTTCTCGCGCGTGCGATGCCGGCGCGACCGGCTTGCGGTCGCGCCGCGGCGTGGTGCACGGCCGGTCTCGCCGTCTGCTTGGTCCTGCAGGGGGCCTTCCGCGGCGGCGTCGCCCTCGCTGAGCCGCGGCGTTCGCTCGTTCACGCGGCGGCGGAGACGAAGGCGGTCCTTGCTCCCTGCGCGCACCTCACGGGGCTTTTCGCCCATGCGCTTACGTACTCGAGCGAGCAGAGGCGGACGTACATCCCCCGCCTCGAATGGGGGGGAGGAAAGCTGGGGCGCCATCTCCGCCGCGAGGGGTTCACGCACATGGCCGTGGACATTCCCGCCGATGCGGAGCGGTTCTTCGGCGCATTCCGGGCCGATGGCGCCGAGCTCGACCCGGTCTGGGAGTTCACGATCCGTGGTGCGCGCGTGGGGCTCTATCGGTTTCCGTGGGCGGGCGAACTCTGCCCGCCGAGCGATTTCGAGAGAGGAATCGCCGCGTGGCGGGCGAAGGACCTGCCGGCCGCGGAGATCCACCTCAACCGGGCGCTCGAAGTCCATCCGGAGGCGGCAGCCCCGGCCTGTGCGCTTGGCCTCGTCCTTCGCGATGCCGGCCGTGAACCGGGGGCCGCCCGGCTCCTCGAAGAAGCGCTGCGCCGCAATCCCGATACTCTCCAGGCCGCCCGAGCGCTCGTGGGGATCCACTTGAAGAATCAAAACCTCGCGGCGGCCCGAGCACTCCTCCTCGATATCGCCAGTCGAGATCCAGCCGACCGCGAGGCCCGGGAGCTGGCCGAGCGGTTGTCAGTCTCGGCAAGGAAATAAACCACAACGTCGTATTCCTTTGCACGGACGGCGCCGGCTACAATCGCGCCGCATGGAGTCTGCGCGCGCCATCTCACGTCGCGAAGTTCTCGGAGCCGGCCTCGGGCTTGCCGCGTGGAGCCTTGCGTCGCCCCTTCGGGCCATGGAGCAGACTCCGCCGGCGAAGCCCATCCGCGTCGTCGACATCCACAACCATCCTTACTGGCTCGGTCACGATCCCAAAAAAATGGTCGCCAACATGGACCGGTTCGGCATCGACCGGGCGTGGCTCCTCTCCTGGGAAGCACCGGTCCATGAGATCGATCCGTCGTATCGCGAGACGCTGAATCCCGAAAGCCACGGGATCCCGTTTTCGGATATCGTCCGCGCGGTGGAGATGTTCCCCGACCGTTTCGTGGCTGGATACGCGCCCGATCCTCGCCGGCCGGAGGCGCGCGCTCTCCTGCGATCGGCGGTGAAGCTCCACGGCGTCCGGGTCTTCGGCGAGCTGAAGGTGCGGATCCACTACGACGATCCGGACGCGGTCGCGATCTTTCACGTTTGTGCCGATCTGGGCCTCCCGGTGATCTTCCACCTCGATGTCGTGCTCCCGCCGGGGTCCATCCAGAAGGAACGGCAGTTCTGGTACGGCGGAGAGATCGAAAACATCGAGCGCACCCTCCGGCTCTGCCCGCGGACGATATTCCTCGGCCACGCGCCGGGCTTCTGGAGGGAGATTTCGGGCGATGCGGATCGAGAGCCGCTCGGCTACCCCAAGGGGAAGCCCGTCACGCCGGGGGGGCGGCTGCTCAAGCTCCTCGACCGGTATCCGAACCTCCAGTGCGACCTGTCTGCGGGGTCCGGCCACACGGCCCTGAGCCGAGACCTCGACTTCACTCGGAAGTTCCTCGCCGACTACCAGGACCGCGTCTTCTACGGCCGCGACCAGCTCGACAACATCCACCAGGAGCTGCTCCGGTCGCTCGGCCTGCCCTCGACGGTCCTTGAGAAGGTCCTTGCCGGAAACGCCCTGCGGCTCGTACCGATATAGTCATACACCGCTGACTTTCACCACGGAGGCACGGAGACGCGGAGGGTCGCTCGGCAGCGCCAGCGAACGGCCGATACGTCCCGCGACGGTTGCCGGTCGAGTGCAGGGTGAAAGGAGCGAATTCGCGTGTCGCTCTCTCTTCCTGCCTCTGTGCCTCCGTGTCTCCGTGGTGGATCCTCTTTTTCTATCGCTGCAGTGACAGATTCGGGGATCGTCGTCAGATCGCCTGACCCGCGGTTCGCTCGATCGCCTCGCGGAAGTCCCGCACGGACTCCGGCGGCATCACCTTCCACATCCCCTGGGCGGTCCGCCGGCGGACCGTTTCCCCGGGATAGACCACGCTCGTTATGTGCTTGCCGGAGTCGTTGAAGATGTGAACGCGGCTGCGGGGGCCGATGACGACCCACGTCGACTCGCGCACGTCCCGGAGGATCTCCTCCGGCCGGGCCGTCATCGCATCGCGGAGCGCGGCGGCCGCGGGGCGCTCCCTGTCTCGATGGCGATCCTGCGCGTGCTTCGTGCGCCGCGAGTGCTGGCGGAAGATCCGATCGACGTTGCGCGCGAGGCGCTCGAGGCTCGACATGGCCAGTCGCTCGCGGGGCTCGCGGTGGCGGCGCCATCGGTTGATCTCCGCCAGGCGCGTCCGGGCGGCTCGGAAGGCGTCGGCGAGCCGAGAGTCGGGTTCCTCATCGAGAATGCGGCCGGCGTCGGTCCCGTCCGGCAACCGGCCGAGGATGTTCAAGTGGAGCCGGCGCTGGCCGCGGCGGTCGACTTCCACGACTTGGACGGTCAACGAGAGCGACGCGTGCTCTCCGCGGGGGCCGACCGGGAGGCTCAAGTACCCGATGGCGAGCTGTGCGAGCACGCGATAGGCGCCCGAGCGCTGTCCGTACTCCGGAAGCTGCGCGCTGATCAGCTCGCTCCCTTTCTGGAGGAGCGTGATGGGCAGCGGGACCTCGCGGTAGAGGTCTTCGATGCGCGGATCGCGCCGCGCGAGGGCAACTTCCGCCAGATCGGGCCAGAGGGGAACGCCGGTCGGGCTGTAGCCGCCGAAGATGGCGCGAGGCCCCCCGGGGGCCGCGTGTTCGCAGTCGAACGACTCGCACCAGTAACAGCGGGCCCTGCCGGAGGGGAACGGGGCGTCACGGTCGATTTCGGCATCGATGGCTTGCCTCAGGGCGGCAATGAGCTGATCGGCGAAGCGCTCCTCCGGCGGCCGCCCTGTGCCGCCCGAACCGTCTAGGTGCGGATCGAGCTGAAGCCTCAGGTCGAGCTTGCGCCGCCGTGCGACCCCGACGTCGCCCCGCCGCCTCAGGATGTCGCGGTAGATCGCCCACAGCTCCCGGTAGATCCGCGCCGCCCTCTCGGAGGGGGCGGGATCCGAAGGGCCGCCGGTTGCGTCCTGGCAAGAGGTTCCGTTGTCATGAGCCATGGCGCGACTCCCGTTTCGATTCCCGTTTCGGTCGTTCGCGTGAACCTATCCTACCGATTTGCCTCGTGCGCCGCGAGGGGCCGAGCCGGAATGTGCCGAGCCGGGGGGGGCCGAGCCTGGCGTGCTGGCAATTGACCGGAACCGATTTCCTACTTACATTTTGCACCGGTATTGAGTTCCGGATCTCAGACCGCCCTCTTGGAGGAGAAGATGGGCCACCGCCGCTGGTCGTCGCGGATCGTTACTCAGGTCGTCGCCCTGTCGTTTTGCGGGCTTCCCGCGCTCGGGGTACCTCCCGAGACTCCGCAGAGCCGGAGCGAGGGCGGCGAGAACCTACTCCGGGAGCTCCAGGCTCTCGTCGCCAAGGGGGCCCCCGCCGAGTGGCAAGTGGGAGTCGCGATTCTCGACCACGAAGGGACAGCCGTCGCGACCCTGAAGGGCGATGCGCCCCTCTCGCCCGCATCCAACCAGAAGATCCTCGTCGTCGGCGCCGCGCTGGCACTCCTCGGCCCGGATTTCCAGTACGAGACCACGCTCTCCTCGCGGGAAGCGCCGGCAGGCGGCGCGGTGGGCGACCTCGTCGTCCGCGGCGGCGGTGATCCGAACATCTCCGCCCGCTTCCACAACGGAGATCCGACATCGATCTTCCGGCGATGGGCCGCCGAGTTGAAGGTTGCGGGGCTCACAAGGATCGCCGGCGATCTCGTCGTCGACGACTCCTTCTTCGATGCGGTCCGCTTTCTGCCGGGGTGGAAGCGGAATCAGGCCGCAAGCTGGTATTCCGCGGAGGTCGGCGCCCTCAACTTCAACGACAACTGCGTCGAGATCGCGGTCTTCCCCACGACGCCGGGCCAGCCGGCGCGCGTCGAGCTGAGGCCGGCGACGGCGTACGTCGGCATCGAGAACGACTGCAAGACGGCGGCGGGCGGCACGAGCAAGCCGATCCTCCACCGGAATCCGGGATCCAATACGATCGAGATTCGAAGGGCGATCTCGAATCGGACGAAGGAGTTCGTCGGCGCCGTCACGGTGGAAGATCCCGGTCTTTACTTCGGATCGGTTCTCGCGGAGGTGCTCAAGGAGGAGGGGATCGCGGTCGGCGGCAGAGTGGTCCGGGCGACTCTCGCAGAGAAGCTCGGGACGAATCCGGTCATCCTCCTGCGCCATCGGTCCCCGCTCGCCGAGGACCTGGCGGTCATCAACAAGAGGAGCCAGAACCTGCACGCCGAGGTCCTCCTCAAGACGCTCGGGGCCCAGGTGGAAAAGGAGGGGAGCGTCGCCGCCGGCGGCCGCGCGATCGCCGCGTTCCTTCGGAAGGCGGGGATCGCTTCCGGCGGGCTCATCGTAGCGGACGGCTCGGGTCTCTCGGCCGAGAACCGCGTCAGCGCCGCGACGCTGGCCGGCGTCCTTGGTTGGATCCAGAAGCAGCCGTTCTCCGTCAAGTACATCGAGAGCTTGGCGATCGCCGGGAAGGACGGAACGCTCAAGGACCGATTCAAGGGACGCCGCAGCGCCGGCAAAATCTGCGGCAAGACCGGTTCCATCGCGGGAGTCTCGGCCCTCTCCGGCTACGCGACGAACGGCGAGCGCCGCTGGGTGTTCGCGATCATCGTGAACGGCCTCCGAGGCGGGAGGCACTATTCGAGCGACATCACGGCCGCCCGCCGCCTCCAGGAGGAAATCGCGGAGATGGTCCAATCTTCCATCCCCTGACCGACATCGGGAGAGGTCTGCCCGTTCAGCCTCCGCCGGCCGGTCCCGGTTCTCGCTCCTTGCCCATCGCCCGAAACTGCCCGCCGCGGTTCTCGTCCGTTCCCACCCCGTCGTTAACTATCCGTCCTGCCGTCCGGCGTCGGCGACCAGAATTTCCCTTTTGCACCCGCCTTTCGTTCTGTTAAAATGGCTTTACATTTTTAGAGCCCCTGGATTCTCAACAACTTCCGGCGCTCCAGTCCTTGGAGGCGCAGAGAATCCGGCGCCGAAGACAACCTGCTGCATACGGAGACGGATGGACCAACCGACCAACGGCTCACAGAAACGCAGGCGTGCCTTTCCCAAACTCATCATTCGTGAAAATGGCGGCGAACGGATCATCGAGCTGACCCACAAGGTCACGACGATCGGCCGGTCGCAAGAAAACCACGTCGAGATCGACGACATCAACTCCTCGAGGCGCCACTGCCAGATCGAGCGCAAGGAGAACGGGTTCGAGGTCGTCGATCTCAAGAGCCGGAACGGAACCTTGGTCAACGGGATCCTGGTCCTGCGCAAGGAGCTGCGCCCCGGGGACTGCATCGAGATCGGCAAGACCCGTATGTACTTCGAGCGGGTGTCGAGCCGCCTGGTCGATGACACGATCGACTTGACCACGGACCACTTCCTGGAGCCGTTGTCCGGGCTCGAAGAGGACAGCCAGCTCACCATGCTGAGGAAGGAGCGGGAGATCTTCCTCAAGCTTCTCGAGATCAACAGGAACCTGAACTCCCACCTGGTCCTCGGCGACCTACTCGACCTCATCCTCGATACGGTGGTGGAGGTGACGGGGGCCGAGCGCGGGTTCTTGATCCTCCGGGACGCTCAGCAGGTGGCCGTCAAGGCAGCCCGCAACATGGACCGGGAGCGGATCAAGGACCCGGAGTTCAAGGTGAGCCATACGATTGCGCTGAGCGTCATGGAAAAGGGCGAGGCGCTCCGCAGCGACAACGCGCTCAAGGACTCGCGCTTCACGGACATCGCCAGCGTGGCGAAGCTGAACATGAAGTCTCTCCTTTGCGCGCCGATCAAGGCGCGTTCGGGCGGGGTCTCTTCCGCAGACGAGCCGGGCCGGCAGCCCGCGATCGGGGTCATCTACGTCGACAATCGATTCGAGCCGAACGGCTTCACCGAGAACCACCTCCGGTGGCTCGAGATCCTCTGCGACCAGGCGGCCGTCGCCATCTCGAACGCGCGGCTCTTCGAAGAGAACCGCAAGCGGCACGGGGAGGTGGAGGACGCCCGATCGCGACTCGAGCGCGCGAACCTCGAGCTGGAGGAGAAAGTCATCTCGAAAAGCCTCCAGCTCGAGGAGGCCATCCGGCTCATCCCGAAGGAGCGGCCGCAGCGCTTCAAATTCAACTACGACGCGATCATCACCCGCAGCCCGAAGATGTTCGAGGTGTTCCAACTCCTCGACAAGGTGACCGAGTCCAACGTGCCGATCCTCGTCCTTGGCGAGAGCGGCACCGGGAAGGAGCTGGTGGCGCGGGCCATCCACGTGAACGGCCCGCGAGCCTCGAAGGCCTTCGTCAGTGAGAACTGCGCCGCGATCCCGGTGAACCTGCTCGAGAGCGAGTTCTTCGGGCACGAGCGAGGCTCGTTCACGGGGGCCACGCGCGACAAGCGCGGCCTCTTCGAGGTGGCGCACGAGGGAACGCTCTTTCTGGACGAGATCGCCGATATGCCGCCCGAGATGCAGACGAAGTTTCTGCGGGTTCTCCAGGAAGGGGAATTCCGGCGCGTCGGCGGGAAGGAGATCATCCGCGTCAACGTCCGGGTCATCTCCGCCACGAACAAGAACATCTACGACCTCGTGCGCCAGGGAAAGTTCCGCGAGGACCTCCTCTACCGGATCAACGTGATCACCGTGACCTTGCCGCCCCTCAGGGACCGGCGGGAGGATATCCCGATCCTCATCGACAACTTCCTCGACCGAGTCGCCCGGCGGACCGGCGAGAAGAAAAAGACTCTCGACCGTGAGACTTTCCATCTCCTCTACCAGCACGACTGGCCCGGCAACATCCGCGAGCTCGAGAACGAAATCGAGCGACTGGCGGCCTTGAGCGGCGAGAACATCGAAGCCAACCTCCTGAGCGCTAGCGTCCTGGCCAAGGGGAAGAGGGGAGCCCCTCCCATCGAAGGGAAGACGCTCAAGGAGATCGTCTCCCGCGCCGTCGAGGACGTGGAGATGCAGGTGATCCAGTACACCCTCATCGACAACAACTGGAAGAAGACGAAGACCGCCGAGATCCTCGGGATCTCGCGGCCGACGCTCGACTCGAAGATCGACAAGTACCGCCTCAGCAAGGAAGGCAGCGTCTCGGTAGGCGCGGCGGGCGCCGGGTCCTCGGAGGATGACGGCGACCTCGACGCTCAACAGGAAGGGCCGCAGGAGGAGAAGGCGCCGAGTATCCCCCCTGGACAGGCGGCCGGCGGCGCGGGTGGCGATCGCAGAGGCTCTCCGCAGGAAGCGCTCGAATGAAGGCCAGGCTCATCATTCGTGATGGCGACGATGGACGTTCGACGGAACGGGCCGTGGAGCTGACGGGCTCGGTCGTGGAGATCGGGCGCGCCCCGGACATCGCGGTCGTGGTCCAGGACCCCCGTTCTTCCAGAAAGCACTGCCGCTTGACACAGACGGCCCAGGGCTGGCTCCTCGAGGACTTGAAGAGCCGAAACGGCACACTCATGAACGGCGCGCCCGTACAGAAGACGCTCCTGCGCCCTGGGGATGAATTCCGGATCGGCGCCACCCGGCTGCGCTTGGAGGTCGGCGCTGCATCCTCGACGGCTGCCGCCGCCCCTCCAGCGCCGGTTTCCGCCCCCGCACCGGCCTCCGCATCGGTCCCTGCCGCCCCCGCGGCGCCTCAGCTGTCCACGAAGGAAACGGCGCACCTCGAATGCCTCGAAGGGATCCTCGCGGGCCGCCGATTCGCTCTGGATCCCCTGCCGTTCACGCTGGGCCGCAAGAAGGACAACTCCCTCCTCGTCGACGACTCGCGGGCTTCGGGGCACCACGCGCGGATCGTCGAGCGGTCGGGGCGCCTCCACGTGGAGGATCTGGGCAGCACGAACGGCACGCTCGTCAATCAGAAGCGAGTCCAGGACGGCGTCCTGCGCAGCGGCGCCCAGGTGCGGATCGGCGACACGATCTTCCGGGTCGACGTGCCGGCGGCGCTCGAACCGAGCGGGAGCGCTGTTTCCCTCGGGGGCGAGAGCGAAGCACCGGAGGCGGACGGTGTCGTCGCAGAGGACGATTTCGCCCGCATCGATCCGCGGGTTTTCATCGAAACCGGCGATCGATCCTCGACCCTGGCGGCAGCCGGGGGCATGCTCGCGGTCCTCGGCCTTCTCCTCTATTTCGCCGTCGACGTCACCTTGAAGATCGTCCAGCGCCGCCAGCCGGATCCGCCGGTGAGCGGGAACCTCGTGAGCAACTGGTCCTTCGAGGAGACCGGCGCGAAGACCGGAGTGCCCGGCTGGGTCATCGCGGAAGGGGACTCCGGGAGCCTGGCGCTCGTGGGCGAGGGGGCCCAGCCGCCCGGGCTGCGGGCGCTCCGTCTGGCCTCTTCCGAGGGCGAGCGGACCCGCGCCTGGAGCGCGGCGGAAATCGCCCTGGAGCCCGAGAAAAGCTATCTCCTCTCCGCCTCGGTGCGGAACCAGGGGGCGTTTGCCGCCGGAGTCGCGGTCACCTGGTTCGGCGAGCGCGCGGGTCAGAGGGTGGAAGTGGGGTGCGGTTGGGGCGGAATCCTGAGCAGCGATCAGTCGGGCTTCGAATTCAAGGAGAGTATGCAGCCTCCGGCGGGCGCGGTCGCGGCACGCGTGACGCTCACCGTGCTGAACGGCGGCGGAGCGCTCGGGTCGGCCATTTTCGACAGAGTTTCCTTCGTCGTGGAGGCGGACGAGCCCGAGGAGGGCGGCGCGACAGGATCTCAAGTCGAGCCCCCGGATGCCGCGGGATCCGAAGAAGAGGTCGATGGCATCGCCGCGGAGTTCCCCTTCACGATGGAAGCCGGGGCCCACGCGACCGCCGCGATGGCTGACGCGCCGCCTCCGGGCCCGCCGATCGGCCTCGTCGTGGGCATCGATGGGACCATCCGGGATCTGCGCAGGGGCTCCCGGACGGTGCTCAACTCGGCCTGGGTCGCACTTCGGGCCGATCTCGACCCGCTCGCCCTTGGCTACCGCGTTCGATTCTCTCCGCGCGAGGCCGACGAGCGGAGCGGCGTCGTCTTCAGCGCGCAGCTTCCCGACCTGAAAAATGGCGCCTGGGTAAGCCTCGACGGCAGTTTGCAAGCGCAGGGCGAGTCGATCCAGGCGGATCTCCGCATCGGCGGGCGCGCCGCCGCGGCCTCCCCCGACCGATTGGTGTTCTACCTGGAGGCGGGGCCGCTCACGCGGGAGATCATCGCGCTCGGAGGGGACCTCGCGGGGCCGGCGGTGTTTCCCCCCGATCGGCCGGTCGAGGGTCGCGTCGACGAGCTGATGTTCGGCGTCGGGAACGAAGGGCTGGCGATCCTCTTCTCCCCGGGCGTCACGCTGAGCGTCCAGCCGCATCCGGAGGCGCACGGCCGCACGCTGCTCGTGGCCGAGGCCACCCTCGGGGCTCAGAGCGGTGCTCAGACCCGGACCGGCCCCACGCGTTCGCTCGCGGTCCGGATCTCGCCTCATTCCCGCCGGGAGAGCGAGGCGGCCGCGTCTCTCCTCGAGGCGGCGGCCCAGGCTCACCGCGAACGGAAGTCCCAGCACGCCCGCCGCCAGGTCGCCGAGCTGCGGGCTCGCTTCCCTTGGCGGGGGGCCGATCTGGCCCGGGCCGCGGTTCTCGAGAAAGGGTGGAATGAGGAAGCAGCGCGGGCGCTCCAGGAGATTCTCTCCGGCCTCGAAGACCTCAAGGTGAGCCCCTCTCCCGTGATACGCGACGCTCTTCTCAAGCGCGTCGAAGACTTTCTTGTCCGCTTTCAGGGATCTCCCGCCGAGAAGGGGATCCGCGACTGCGGGGAGTCGGTCGGGAAGCTGATCCCGGCGACCGGAGGCGGCGACGCGCCGCCGCCGCCCGCCGAGATCCTCAAGGCCGCGAGGATCCATCTCGAGCGCGGCCGCATCGGCCACGCGGAAATGCTTCTGAGCCTCGCCCGGTCCGCTTCGCTTCAGGGAGACGATGCAGGGGTGGCCGAGCAGCTCCAGAAGGTGATCCGCATCCGCCGCGAGCGGCAGGCGGGGGAGGAGCTGCGCTGATGGAGCCGCGACCATGAGCACCGGCATCGGAATCGATCTGGGCGCGCACTCGATCAAGGTCGTCGAGCTGCGTGCGACGGAGAAGGGGGCGGTCGTCCGCAAGGCGATCCACCTCGACCGAGCGGCACTCGAAGCCCGGGGCGTCGATCCCGCCGTCCGCGCCGACCTCGCCGCGCTCCTCAAGAAGGAGATGGCCGCCGCTGGCATCCCGACGCGCAACGTCGTCCTCGGGATCTCGGGGAAGGACTCGATCATCCGCTACACCCACGTGCCGCCTGTCCCCGCCTGGCGCCTAAAGAAGATCATGGACTACGAAGTGAGCGAGGTTGCTGAGAAGATCGGGGAGACGCTCGCGAGCGACTTCCGCGTCCTCCCCGTGACCCGCGAGGGAGACGACGACCAGGCGATCATCATCGGCCTGGCGAAGGAACCGGCCCTCGATGGCATCCTCGATGACTTGCGCAAGAGCGGGATCACGGTCTCGAAGGCGATGCCGGCCCCGCTCGCCCTCTTCTCCGCATACTCGGTCTTCGGGAAGAAGGTGGACCTCGAGAACCCCGACGACGAGATCGTCGTCGCCATCGACATCGGCGCCGAGAGCTTGAACATCGCCGTTCTCCTCAACGGCAACCTCGTCTTCGCGCGCAGCGCGGGCTTCGGCGGGAAGAGCTTCAGCGAGGCGATCGCCCGCGACCTAGGGATCGAGCTGGATCGCGCCGAGAAACTGAAAATCAAGGGCGGCACGCTCGAGCCGGGCGGCGGGAGCCGGCGCGAGGAGACGGTCAGCCCGCTGCGCACGGCCGCCATGCAGCTCGTCTCGACGATCCAATCGTCCCTCAAGATCGTCCGCAGCCAGGTTGGGGTGGCGATCGGCGAGCCGACGCGATACGTCCTCCTCGGAGGCGGATCGACCCTCCCCGGCCTCAACACGTACCTGCAGAACTCGCTCGGCCGCCCCGTCGAGGTCTTCCTCCCCGCCGTCCAGCCGGCTGCCGGCTTGGGGGACGACGCGGCCAAGGTGTTCGCCTCCGCGCCCGGCAATTTCGCGGTCGCGTTGGGGCTCGCTGCGGCGGGCGTGCGGCGCGAGGGGTTCGAATTGAGCCTCCTCCCCGTGCGCTATCGCGAGCGGAGGCGTTTCTGGGACCGCACGTTCTACCTCTACATGGCCGCCAGCTTCCTGGTCGTCTTCCTGGCGATGCGGCTGGTCCAGGGCTACATGGAGCTCGATTCGGCCACCGACTGGAAGAAGCATCTCGCCGATCGAAAGGGGTTTTTCGAAGCGAAGAAGTCCGAGATGCTCCAGAAGGCCGCTGCCAACGCCGAAGTGCGCGAGCGGGCCAACCGGCTCCTCCTCGAAGCCGACGTCGGCCCCTTCCAGGCGTTCCTCCTCGACTTCCTCGCGGTGAAGGTCGGAACCGAGCTGAAGATCACCTCCTGCCGGCTCCTCATCGGGCTTGAGAAGGACTCCGAGCAGCCCGTCTACCTCTTCCAGATCGATGGACAGGCGGACAACGCGAGCCAGAAAGCCCTCGAGCGCATCGAGGGGCTTCGCGCGGCCCTCTCGGCCGAGCCGCGCGTCGCCCGGCTCGAGGTCGTCTCGACCCGACCCGCGGGGATCTGGTACGAGTTCCAGATGCAGGTCTACCCGACGTATCAAAGCCACCGATAGGGAGAATAAAGAGAACACGATCATGGAGATCCTCCAGCGCATCTGGCAAGAGAACCGGGATTTCATCATCAAGGCCGGGAGCGGCTTCGTGATCTTCCTCTTCCTGCGCGGATGCGTGGTCAACACTTTCTTCTTCGAACGCGCCGAGCGGACGAGGATCTCCAACAGCAAGACGGAGACCGAGGTATCCAAGCTGCGGTCGGAGGTCGTGAGCCGGCTTCCTCAGGAAGAGAAGAACCTCGAGGAGTTCTCGGAGATCGAGAAGGATCTCTTGGTCCAGTGTTTGACACCCCCGCCGGCGAGCGTCCCGGACCCCAAGCTCGGCGCGCCGCAGATCCAGTTCTCCCAGAGGATCGACGCGATCTGGACCGAGCTACAGTCCAAAGCGAACAGGAAAAACTTCCGCATCCCGCCGAAGATCACCCCCGCGGATCTCGGCGTCGGGGCGGCGGACACTCCCGAAGACCTCCAGCGGGAATCCGCGTATTTGCAGCTCCTCGGCCGCGCGCTCCACAGTTGCGTCGACAGCGGGATGGTCGCCATCGACAAGATCCAGATCTTCCCCCAAGAGGATTGGGCGATCCGCGGCAACGAGATGAGCGCGTTGGTCTACGATCGCGTGTCCTTGACCGTCCAGGGTCCTTTCACCGCCTACCGCGACGTCCTCCAGGACTTCCAGGGGCCCGGCAAGACCGCTCAGGTCCGCCTGGTGAGCCTCGACTCCAAAGGGGCGGGCGGGGTGAACGCGCTGCGGGGGCAGATCGAGTTCGTGGGTCTCCAGATGCTGACCGCGAGCCAGGGCGAGACCGACAAGCCGCCGGACGCGCCCGAGAAAAAACCGAAGAGGAAGAGGAGGAAATAGAAAAGTGGCCATCCTCCACTTACCTCGGTGCGTCCCATCGCGGGGGCCTATCGCCGCTGAACGGTTACGAACAGGGAAAGGAGAACGGAGCGCCCCGTGTTCTTGAACCGAGAAAAGATCGCCGCCGGCCTGAGTCTCCTGATCTTGACCTTCGGGATCTACGGTATGGCCAGCTCTCGCGTCTCATCGTCGTACCGGGAGATCTCCAAGGAGATTCCGTCCATGCCCATCGAGGTCACGCGCTTGAACCCCCGACTCTACGTCGAGGACCGCGGAGCCGACAGGAACCCATTCCAGGTGGCCTCGGACTGGGCGGCCGCGAGCCCCGAGCCGCTCGAGCCGCCGGAGACCGAACCGGTCCTCTGGATCTCCCTCCCCCTGGGGCGCGGGCCCGATCCCGCGATCGCCGGCTTCAGCTATCTCAAGGAGCGGCCGGTCGAGAAGAAGGATGACGAGCCGGACGAGCCGCCCGCCGGAGAGGTCGAGGGCGGCGACAAGACCGGAGGAGCCGCGAGCGGATCCTCCACGCCCTCCTCCGTTCCCCCAGCGACGCCGGACCGGCCGGCAGGGACGCCCGGTGCGACGGGGGCGGCGCCTACGCGATCTCCGAGCGTGAAATCGGGGAGCGACCATCGCTCAACGAGAGGAACCGCGAGATGAAGGCGAAACCGCCGGCCCGGTCCATTCTCGCCGGTCTCCTCCTGTCAGCCGCCGCTGCGCCGGCCCAGGAACCGTGCGGCGAAGCGATCCGGGCCTTCGACAGGGTCACGTACAAGAACTTGGGCGGGGTGGAACAGGTCGTGGAAGGGACGATCCTCAGCGAGACGGCCGACGAGCTGGTGATCAACGACCGAGGGATCCATATGACGATCAAGGCGAAGGATGTCACCCAGAAGCAACCCCGCTGCCCCGCGGCCGAGGTCTACAAGTTCAAGCTGAAGAAGCTTCAGAAGGCCGATGAGCCGAGCGCGCGGGCGGCCCTGCACCTCGCGATCGGCCTCTGGTGCCTCCTCCCAGAGGTCGAGCTGGACGGCGCGGCCCCCATGGCGGACCGTGCCTTCGACCACCTCCACAAGGCCGTGCAAAACGATCCGAAGCTCCACAAGGCCTACCCGCACCTTCTCGACGGCCTCGCGCAGCGCCGCGACGCTTCCGGAGGCGGTTTGCGGGAGGATGAGATCGAGAACGAGCTGGACATCTACATGCTGGCGGCGGCGGGGGGCTTCGAAGACATCGAGATCGACTTCCGGATGGCCGAGATCTTCCATCTTTACCTCGGGAGAACCTCCCAGGCTGCGGCGATGTTCGAGAAGGCGCTCCAGGCGAGCGCGAAGGCGGCCTGCAGGAACCACGCGATGGAGCGGCGGGCCCGCAAGCACCTCGCTGCGATCTTTCAAGCCCGCGGCGAGACCCAGAAAGCCGTGGCGATCCTGCAGGCGTCCGCCGCCGGCTCAGGCTCCGACTACGAATCGCACCTCCTCCGGGCGGATTACCTCCTCGGTTCGGCGGACCCGGCCGAGAGGAAGAAGGCCCGCGAGCCACTCGATGCGGCCCGGAAACTCGAACCCGACTTGCCCGCGCCCCAGAGATCGCTTTCGGCGCTCGACCTCGCCGACGGGAAGCTGAGCGCCGCCGCCATACGACTTGACCGGCTCGTTCAGGGCGGCCTCACGGACATCGGCCTCCGCGTCGATCTCGCCGTGCTCAGGGTCCTCGAAGGGAAGTTCAAGAAGGCCCAGGCACTGATCGATGGGGTCCTGGCGTCGAACGGAGGAGCCGATGAAGGGTCGAAGGCGGACATCGCCCGCGCGCACGCCGCTTCGGCCCTCATCCAGGACCTCCGCGGGCAGACCGCGGCGGCAATCCCTCTCTACGAGCAGGCTCTGGCGGCCGATCCGGGCTTCCCGGCGGCGAGCCTCCTGCTTGCGGGGGCGCAGCTTCGGGCCGGAGACGCCGCCGGCGCCCGCGCGGGGCTCGCTGCGTTCTCCGGCCGACACTCGAGCCGCCCTGCCCTTTTCTCCGCCTTCGCCCGCGCCATGGCGGACGTGGAGCTGGCCTCCGGGCAAAAGCGCAAGGCCTTGAACTTCCTCGAGTACGCGACGGAGATCGAGCCGAAGGACCCGCTCCTCAGGAAGAAATGCGGGATCCTGCTCCTCGGCCTCGGGGAGGTCGACCGCGCCTACGGCCACCTCGAGGCGGCCCGGAAGAACACCGAGGGGCAGGACCCCGCCCTCCTCAACGCCCTCGGCTGCTACGAGTACCAGCGCGGGCGTTTCGAGGAGGCCCGCAAGCTCTTCGCGCGGGTCATCGGGATCGTCCCAAGGCCGCAGGGATCGGAAGGAAAGCCCGCGCCGCCGTCCTCTCCCGATCGGCTCTATGCCGAACGGGGTCTCCAGCTCACCGGCGACGCCATGAACCTCGAAATCTGGCTTGACGACTTCAGCCGCGCCGCCTCCGAGGACATCGCGCGCAACTGGCGCGAGAGCGAGTCCTACGGAATCTCCATCGCGATCAAGGACGACAAGCTGGTCTTTTCGGGCCAGCAGGCGAATGAAGCGAGCGGGGTCACGACGCTCACCCGCGACGAGGCGGCGGAAAACGTCGAGCACGTCTCCGCGAGGCTGCGCTTTGGTCCATCCTCCGGGGCGGTCCGCGCAGGAATCCGGCTCGAAGTGGCCGAAGGGCGAGGCGGCGGGCCTTCGGCCGGCCTCGTCTTCTTCCGCGATGCCGATGGGAGGCTCAAGTTCGCTCGCAAGACGACGCGGACGGGCTGGGAAGACGGCCAACCCTCGCCGGACACCGATGTCGCCAAGGGCAAGCTGGTCTACAAGGGCGACCTGCCTTGGCCGGAGGACGGGGCCTTCCACACGATGATGATCCGCCGGATGGCGACGCGGAGCGGCACCGCCGCGAGCAACTTCGAGCTGCTCCTCGACGGCCGCCCGATCGCCCAGAACGTCGGCGTCGACGGCCTCCGAGCGAAGATCTACTCGGTCGGAGTCTCCGGCCAGACCGACACGCTCGGCGCAAGCTACGTCTTCGAAGCGGACGATTTCAGGATCTACCGCCAGCGGGCGTCTGAAACTCAGGCGAAGCAGCGATGAATCAAACTTACGTTAACCGCAGAGGACGCGGAGGACGCAGAAGAATGCAGAGGCGACCGATCAACTCCTCTGCATCCTCTGCGGTTCCCGTCCAATCCTCAGGAGGGTTTACGCTCGTCGAGCTTCTCACCGTCATCGCCATCATCTCCGTCCTGGCCGGGCTCACGTACGGGAGTATCGCCGTCGCTCGGAAGTTCGCCGACCAGAAGGCGACCCAGCAGGAGATCCAGAATCTCGTCGCGGCCGCCAACAGCTACAACTCGGCCTGGGGCGACTACCCGCCCGGCATGCTCGCCGCCTTCAAGCTGAAGGGGAACGGCGTCAACGAGGGCAATGAGGCCCTCGTCCTGGCGCTTTCGGGGCGAAAGAAGGGCGGCCCTTTCCACGAAGCGTTTCCGGAGACGCGCCTGGAGAACGGCGACGTGGACCAGCTCGCAGCGCGCGACCTCCAGGCCCTGAAGAAGGACCTCGACTTCCCGCAGACCGCGCTCCAGCTCTACGAATACCTCGACCTCTGGGGAAACCCCTTCGTCTACATCCACAACCGAGATTACGGCACGAAGGCCAAGATCAAGTACACCAGCCGGCCGCGCGACTCTTCTGCCGCCGTCACGGTGGAGGTCCTTGCGGCCAAGAGCGCCAAGCTCGGGACCTACCAGGCCCCGACATCGTTCCAGATCTGGTCCTTCGGCCCGAACGGGAAGAACGAGAACGGTGAGGGGGATGACATCACATCCTGGAAGTGACCGCCGCCCGGACGGGCTCGCCGGCTTCACGCTGGCCGAGCTGCTGACCGTCCTCGCCATCCTCTCGATGGTGGGGGCTCTCGGGGCCGGCGCGTTTCAGCTCGCGCGGCGCCAGTACGCCCTCACCGCCTCGGCGGCGAGCGTGGCGGGGGTCATCCGCGCCGCTCGCAACGCCGCCATCTCGAGCGGGGTGACGGCCCGCGTGGTCGCGGATCCGATCGAGGGCGAGGTCACCAGCTACGGCTTCGAGACGGTGGGCGAGTGGGATTTCGAGCGGGAGGAGGACGGAGCGAGCCTCGGCGCCCGCAACGCCCCCGCATCGCTCCGGGATGGGGCCGCTCGCGGGAAGGGGTACCGCGGAAGCGGGCTCCGGATCGGCGGACCCGCCCACGCCGACTGCGGGAGCCTCTCCGCCTACGACCTCCGCGCCGGGGTCTACGCCGAGGCCTGGATCCGGTGGGACGCTCCGGACGGCCCGGCGCCGGCCAACATGAGCGTGCGCGTGGGCTCGGGGCGAGTGAGCGGCACGAAGAAGCGCTCCGCCTCGACGGCCCCCGGGCGGACCCGGGTCGCCCCGGTCGATGAGGCCGACGCCATCCTCATGAGGGGCCCGGCGTTCTTCCTCGGCCTCGGGCGCGATGGGTCCCTCGAAGGGCGGATCGGGGAGTACGGAGTGCGCTCCGTCCCAGGCGTCGTGGTCCCCGGGCGCTGGACGCACGTGGCGCTCTGGTTCGACGGAGAGGGCGTTCTGCTCCTCGCGGACGGGATCGAGCGCGTGACGCAGCTCGCGGATGGATCCGACCTTGAAGCCTCGACTTCCACGGGTCGCCGGGAAAAGCTCTCGATCCCGGGGACGAAGGAGCCCTTCACGATCGGCGGCAGCCGGTCCTTCAGCGGGGACATAGACGAGGTGCGCCTCCATGGGCTCATCGAGCCCGTGCGGCACACGCTGGGCTCCAACGAAAAGCTCGTCGGCTGGAGGAAGGTGATCCGCTTCGACCGGCGCGGGCGGCTCCACCCTCGCTACCACGAGACCGCGCTGCGGGTGATCCTCGCCGCTGTGGAAGAAGAGCCTGCGGCGACCTCGACGAGAACGCAGGTCCTGCCCGACTGGAGCCTGACCTACGTCGAGTGGGCGCGCCGCGGCGGCCTCGTCCCCATCGAAGGCGGCGAAGAGGCCGAGGAGGAGCGGCAGCTTGCGAAACTGGGAGGCGCCCGGAGGATCATCCTCACGGTCGATACGTCGGGAACGGTGAAATGAGACTAGAAGGGAACAGGGAGGTGCGCGATGAGAGCGGCTGAGAATCGCAGAGCCCGGCAGTCCTCGCGAGGCGTGGCCTTGATCATGGTCCTCCTCGTGCTCTCGGTCCTCGCCATCGTCGGGGCGCCGTTCGCGATCTCGATGATGCTCCACGAGCGGGCCGCCCGGCGCTTCGAGGGGAACATCAAGGCCTATCAGGCCGCCAAGGCGGCCATGAACCACGCGATCAGCCACCTCGCCCGAACTCTGGCCGCCGAGGAGAGCGACGCGGAGGCGGTAGAGCTGGAAGAGAAGCGTCCGCCCGATCCCACGAGGAAGTCGAGCTACCAGCCGGCCCCGCGCGACCGCTATAACCGTGTCGCGCCGCGGGCGGGGAAGAGGAACACACCCCGCCGCCAAGGGCTTGTCGTACGGAGGGACCTCGGCGAAAAGCCGGCCCCGCGGCGGCGGCAGTCTGTCCGGATGGACGGCCGCGCGAACGCGGCGCGGGGCCGCTCGGTGACGGCCGTCGACAACGAGACGCCGAGCTTCCTCATCGAGTCCCAGGCGGGTCCATCGGCCAAGATGTTCGACCCGCCGGCCGACCTGGAGCTGGCGCTTCCGCCGGACTTCCCTTACGAAGACCCGGCTGACCCCGAAGAGCGCGGGGAGATCACGTTCCAGAGCCGTGGGCTGAGCGCGACGTTTTCGATCGAGGACGAGCAGGGCAAGGTCAACTTGAACACGGCTCCCCCGAATCTCCTCGGGAACCTCGTCGGCTCGAGCCGCCTCGCCGCCCCGCTCGCGCCCGGGGCGATGGTCCTCACCCTGGAGGACTCGGCCCCCTTCCGCACGGATTTCGACGACCGGTCGATCGATGGCGCCGTCGTCATCGCCCACCCCCTGAGCGCGCGCGTCGAGGCGGTCACGTACACCTTGAAGCGCGGCCAGGATCTGCACGGCCTCTTCCGCGGGGCCTTCTTCAGCCTGCCCGCCGAGCGCGAATTCCCGATCGGGAGCGCGGTCTACGACCTGCGCGGCTGGAAAGCCGGCCACCACGTCCTCCGTGCCCACGCCGACGGAGGGTTCTCGCCGGCAAAGCTCGCCGAGTTCGCGACCATCGAGGAGCTGCGGGGCATCGCCGCCTGGCAGGTCTCGTCGCTCTTCCTGATCCGGTTCCGAGGCGAGGGGCTGACGGCCGAGTTCCTCCAGAAAAACGGCATCAACGCCCGCAAGCTCGAGGAGCTGGGGCTCGATCCGTCGCTCTTCGACGGCGGAGGCTCCGATGACGCCGTCAAGGCGGAGTACGATGCCGCCGTGAAGTCGCTCCGGCGCCAGCGGGTCTCGAGCGGGACGATCGAGGCGATCCGCAAGGCGCGCGGCGCCCGCGGCGTGATCGCCCTCGAGGCGCGCGTGGCGTCGCTGAAGCCCGCGGAGGCCTCGAAGACGGCCGAGGCGCTCAGAAAGACGATTGAGCGCGACAGGCGGAACGCTCCGCGCATCGAGCGCGACTACCTCGAAGCGGTCCTGGCGAACCTCGCCGAGGTCTACGGCAGGCCCGGGATCGAGACTTTCCTGCCCGAGGAGATGGCGATCCTCCAGGACCTGATCACGGTCCGCTCGCTCGCCCCCGCGACCTGGTCCGAGTCACAGTCGAACCCCGACCGGCTCCCCGGCGGGCCGGCCTGGGGCGAGTCGTTCCGCGTTGCGAGGGCCGGAGAGCTGGGCGGGGGCGCGCTTGTGCGTATCCGGAGCGCGAAGAACCTCGACGAGGTCGAGTTCAATCGGGTCAGCTACAACGGAAAGACCGCCCCGATGATGGGCTACCAGCTCGCCTACCCGCTCCAGCGCGACTACGCGCCCCACGAGGCGCGGATCGACGCCCAGGTGCGCCACCCGGTCAACGTCAACAGCGCCCCGGAGCGCGTCCTGAAGGCGGTCTTCACCGGGCTGCGCGGCTACCGCACGCAGGCCCGGGCCGATACGGAGAAGACGAAACGGAAGGAAGCGAAGGAGAGCGAGAAGGAGAAGAAGGAAGCGAAGAGGAAGGAGACGGAGGAGGAACGCGAGAAGGAAAGGGGCCACGACGACGGCGGCGACGGCCCGGTCGACTTCGCCGACGACGCGGTGGTGACGCCGATCGAGGCGGGCCGCCTGGCGCAGCGCGTCATTTCCCGCCGGCCGATCAAGGGGCACGATGACTTCCGCGACCTCCTCTACGATGCCGCCCGCAGCGGAGACATCGAGGAGGTCGACATCGAGCCGCTCTTCTTGAACGCGATCCAGCCGAACGACCCGCGGCTCAAAGTCTCGACGACGGGGCTCTGCTACACGACGGGGGACGTCTACACGATCGAGGCGACCGGCGTCGTCCGGAGCGACGCGGGCACGATGGTGGCCGAGAGCCGCCTGCGCGAGCTGGTCGAGATCTCCTCGCCGGAGCCCATGCGCCTCGGGCTCTTCAACCAGAACGACTACCAGAGCGAGCTGGTCCTGAAGAACCCCTTCACGGCGCTCGCTCCCGAAGACCACGCGCTCTACGCCGTGGGCTTCCCCGGGGTCCGCAGCCACCTGGTCGATTCCCGTCCGCTCCTCCTGCGCGGGTCGTACATCGTGGATGCCAGCTTGAACCTAGCGCCGCCGCGGTTTCCGATCGCCGGCGGGGAGATGGGCTGGCTCAAGCTGGCGAACTCGGAATCGCGGACGCACAAGAGCACCTGGGGCACCCTCCGCCACTTCCGGAACACGCTCGATGGCTACGAGCTTGGCGCCGGGGAGCCCTACGTCATCGACATCACCCTCGATCAGGGCTCGGGAAGCGGCGTGGCGGCGGGGGGGATCCCGGGGGGAGTCGGCATGATCGATCTCACCAGCACGCCGGGAGCCATCGACTTCATGGTGCGCTTCCGCACCTTCCCCGAGGCGACGAACAAGGAGGGGATGGTGATCCTCATCGACGCAGGCGCTGATGAGGAGCGGAACCGCATCTCGCTCCTCTACGACAAGAGCCGCAGCGAGTTCGTCGCCCGCATCTACGACAGCTCGCTCCCCGACCCGTCGATCATCAAGGGACGGCAGTTCATCGAGATCCGGGCCCGGCGGCCCCTCGACCTCGAGACCTGGTACCACCTGCGGCTGGCATGGGACGGAGCCTACGCGGGCGGGATCGCCCTCTTCATCGACGGGCTCCCGGTCGGAACGGCCGGCTTCGCCACGGAGCTGGCGTCCGACCTGCAATCCCAGGGGGCGAGCGCGCTTTCGCTCAAGGACCCATCCGCTTTTCCCTACCACGCCGGCGAGCCGATCGCCGTGCGCGTCGGCTCGGAGATCGTCGAGATCAAGGGCAATCAGATCCGCCAGTGGCTCCCTTCCGAGTTCTCGAAGTGGCGGGCGGTGCGCCAGGCCCGTATGGGCGGGACGGCCAACCAGACGGCGGGCGCGATGACGAATCCGGCGGTCCCCGGCTCGCGATCCGGTGTGAACCCCGCGGATCGCGCCAACATGCGCGGTCCCTGGAACCAGCGAGCTTCGTCGCCGGGGCGCCATCCCAAAGGCACCGTGGTCACCCCGCACGGGTATTCTCTGCCGATCGAGCGGAAGATCCGCGACAGGTTCGACCACGAGCACCAGGTCTCGTACAAAGGCACTTGCGCTCACCAAATCAACCACGGGACCTGCGACCAGCGCGTCTGGACGCCGGGCGGGCTTGCGCTGGCGGATCGACTCTTGACGTGGGAGAACTACCCTCCCGGTGTGTACGGCATCTACCACCATGCCCCGGAGCCCGCTCCCCAGACCGGGAGCGGCGCCGAAGGCAACCCGGGTCCTGGCCGCAGGGGCGGCACCGGCCCCGCGGGCGGGACCGCGAGCGGCTCCATCACGCAGTTCATCGCGCCCATGTTCCTCATCGACCTTGCGACGGGTGCGAACCTCCTCCCGGCGGGAGCCGGTGGGGGAAAGGGCGGCCCGGGGGGAGGTGGGCCGAATTTTTTGGTTCGCTGGGTTTTGAGCGCCGAGATCCAGTGGGCAGGGCAGCCCTACAACGCCGCAGACTTCTTCCAGACTGAAGGCGTTCTAATGGCCCGACTCTCTCGGGGTCAGTCGAACGGGACGACCGCGGTCATTACACCCGACCTTCAATACCAGAAGGCTCCCCTACCTCCCGACCACCCGGCCGCCCAGGCAAGCTCGGAGGACGGTCAAGGGGGGGGCGGCTCACCAAACTCCCCCTTCCCGGTTGTGATCCCCCAGCGCACTGGGCTCCGCATCGTTGTGTGGTATCCCGTCACGAACCGGATCGCCGCCACCGGAGTCGGAGGCGGTCGAGCGAACCGGCTTCCGCAGCCGAGCTATCTCGCCGATCCTCTCGGCGCGCTTCGGCCGATCTCCGTCCTCCTGAACGGCCCGGCCGAGCTTCTCTATCCCTCAAGCGGCGTCATTGAAGTGCGCGGCTCTCCCCCGCCCTGGGGGGAGTCGGGCGATCCGCAGCGCCCCGATTTCTCCGGGGCTCCGCTATTCGATCACCATCCCGACGACACCGTCGAGTGGATCCGCTACGTCGACATCGTCGCGGGAAGGATCCTCGTCGGCCGCACCCAGGTATCGGGCAGCAACCACCGCGGCTACCCGGAGACGACCGACTACTTGAAGAACCAGATGTTCCATCGAGCCGGCGATCAGGCTCGCCTCGTGATGGAGCTGTCGTCGGGCGGCGCGGGCTACGGCGACTACGTCTCCATCGCCAGCGACAACCCGGCCGTGGCCGAGCCGATCGTCCGGCGGGTCTACAACGTCTCGGAGCGGATCGATGGGCGGTTCTTCGTTTCCCTAATCGACGTCGACGAATCGGGGAGGGAGATGGGGAGCGCGCTCTCCTACCTGCACACCTACACCCACAACATGAACCCGCGGCTCGTGAAGTTCCCGAGCGGCGCCCTCCCGCAGGTGGCGACGGGCCGGTTGATCCTCTTCGGCGAGTCGGGGGCCGGCCGCTCGAGGCCCGCCGGGGCGACACCTCGTATGGCCCGCCAGAGCCTCGAGGAGGAGGAGAGCGTCGGCACGATCGTCGATGAGATCCGGATGTCCGTCAACCGCTGGCAGAGGATCCCGCTCCCGGGCCAGGGCCAGCGCATCCGGCACGTCCTCGTGCCCCTCCAGGGGGGCAAGGTGCAGTACGAGCCCATGGGGGCCCAGCACGCTTCCATCTCGGGGATCATCACGGAAGGGCAAGCGATCACGCCCCAGAACCCCTTGGAGATCCTCGTCGTTTCCGTCGGTAAAGACCCGGACCTCTTCGCCCCCAAGCTGAAGCGCGGGCTCCTCCGGATCGGCGAGGAGGTCTTCGCCTACGAGAACCCGAGCGTCGCCGATGGCGAGGGGGACGGCGGCGGGATCGTCACCATCGGGGGGAGCGGCCCGCAGGCGGGTCAGGGTAAGGGGGAGATCATCAAGAATTGGCCGAGCGGCGAAGACGAGGAGACCGCCCGCAAGCGCGAGCAGGAAGAAGCCCAGAGGGAGGAGCGAAGGCGCCGCGGGCAGCCGCAGCCTCCGGGAACTCCCCCTTCGGCCGCCACGACGCAGCGGAACCAGACCTACCAGCCGGATTCTGCCGGCGAGAGACAGGGCGACGCCCGCTTCGTCGTCTCCGTGTCTCCCCAGGTCGCGAACATCCAGGGGAACTTCGAGCGCGAGGGCTTCGCCCGCATCGACGACCGGCACGAGACCCTCCATGGCTTCTACGAGATCTTCTACTACCAGCAGTTCACCGGCGGGACCTTCCAGCGCTGTCTGCGGGGTCAGTTCCAGACCGCCATCGTGGCCCAGGGCTCGACATCCCCGCAGGATCCGCACAGGCTCGTCAACGTCACCACCAAGCTCCGCCTCATCGGCCGCTCGTGCATGGGCACGCTGCGCACCGGGCACGGGCTCGGCGACCCGGTGAACCTCCTGCCCTACATGCCGTACACCGAGATCACCGGGCAGCTCACGGGGGCGACGCTCCCCGTCGACGACACCGATGGCTTCCCGCCCGTCGGTTATCTCCTCCTCGATTCGAACCAGCCCGGCCGGCCGTTCGAGATAATCGCCTACACCCGCGTCGAGGGAAAGGCGCTCATCCGCCGCCCCATCGACGAGGACGGCAACGGCATCCTCCGCGCTTGCTTCGGCACGGTCGAGCAGCCCGTGGGGCCGGGCATGTTCGCCTACGCGCTCCCCTTCCGCCATTTCGACCGCTACCAGCCGTTCACCGAGAGCGAGAACCTCGCCTACCTCCAGAAGAGCTTCCGCGTGCCGGGAGCGCACTGGCGCACGGTCCGCTGGCGGATCCGCAAGCCCCGCGGGGGCCAGGAGCGCCTCTGCGACATCGTCGTCGCCGCACGGGTCGACGGCGCCCCGGACTGGTCGGAGAAGCCCACGAACGAGAAGGGAGGGCTCTTCTTCTTCGAGGATGCCTCGACGGGCGATTCGCGCTCGCCGGAATTCCCCGTCGGCATCCACGGCGACGAGATCGAGCTGCGCGTTTTCTTTCGGTACAAGAACGGCTGCTTCCAGCGCATCTCGGACGACTACTACCGCGATGACTGGAAGGAGACTCCCGTCCTCGAGTGGATTTCGGTCGAGTACGAGAAAGCGGGGCAGGTCATCCGGCATGAAGAACCGTCGCTCTGAGCTTCCATCGCGCTTTGCCCGCCGGCGCAGCCGCGGATACTCCCTCCTGGAGCTACTCGTGGCCATGTCGATCATGGTCGTCCTCGGCACGGGGCTCATCGTCCTCCTCAAGCAGGGCGTGACGACCTGGCACGTGGCGGAGAAGCGCGCCATGATCTACGAGCGCGGCCGGATGGTCCTCGAGCAGGTGGGGGAGGACCTGCGCGCCGCGTGCAGCGACTCCTCGGCCGAGGGGGCCGGCTTTTGGATCCGGTTCCTCTGCGACCACGACCGCCAGGGGCGCCAGCGGCTCCGCTTCACGCGCGCGATCTCCGGCGAGATGGCCGATCCGCTCGCCCGCGAAGGCGGAACCCGCCTCGAACTGGGCGACGTCGGCCATTTTGACCACCACGGAGACGCCGCGGAGGCCTCCGCGGGGAGGCTTCTTGCTCCCCGCGGCTACTTGGAGGTCCTCTACTGCCTCGATCCAGACCCGGCGCGCACGGTCCTCTGGCGAGGCGTGCGCTCGCCGATCGGAGGAGCCGGCTCGCTCTTCATCGACCGCAACATCGAGGAAGACCCCGAAGCTGCGAAGACCACGAAGAGGACCGCGGGGGGCTCTCCGCCGGCGCAGGCCGACCCGCAGCGCCCCGGGGTCGCCCTCGCCGACGGCCCCGCGGCCGCGCGGGCGCCCGGGAAGAAGCTGAGCGTCCGACAGAAAGTCGCGGCGGCCCGAAAGGGAGCGGGGCAAGGCAAGGACGGACCTCCGCAGCCGACTCCGCCTCCGGATCAGGGCGAGCTGCCCCCCGTGCAGCGGTTGGACCTGCCCCCCATCGAGCGGGCGGCCCGCCCGTTCGCCGATGGAATCCTCCATCTCTCATTCGCTTTCTGGACGCGCGACACGACCACCTGGGAGACCACCATCCCTGCGAGGGGCCGCAAGGGCTCTCGCGAAGGGCAGGCGAGCGGGCCGGTCCTGACCTGGGACTCGACGCGGGCGATCCTGGACGAGAAGGCCGCCGGCGAGGCGTTCGCCTGGAGGAGCGTGCCGGGTTCGCTCGAGGACCCTTCCGATGACGTATTCCCCGAGCGCGTCGAGGTGATCCTCGTCGTCGCCGGCAACGCCGATGTGCAGGCCATTTCCCTGGCCGGCGAGATCGGCCCTTCGGACAAGCTCATCCCGCTCTCCCGGACCGATGGCCTTCCTACGGAAGGGCCGGACCGCTTCGTGCGGATCGATGGCGAGTGGATCGCCTACGAGAAGATCGAAGGGGGCCAGCTCATCCTCTCCGCGGGCAAGATCGCCGGCCGCGGGGCGCGGGGCTCGGCCGCTGCCCGCCACGCCCCCGGCACTCCCGTCGAAGTCGGCACGACGTTCCGTCGCGTCATCCAGATCCCCGCGATGCGGCTCGGTCCGGTTGAAGCGGCGCGGAAAGGCGGGCGGCCGTGAGGCAGGGAAGAGGGTTCAGCCTTGTCGAAGTGCTCGTGGCGATGGTCATCCTGACCCTCGGCGCGACGAGCCTCATCGCGCTCATCGCCGCTGCGGCCGCAACGCACAAACGATCGGTCGACCGTTTCCACGCGGCCGTCTTGGCCGAGGAGATCATCGCGGAGGTGCAGGCGCGCTACAGCCCCGGAGCGGATGTCGACGACATCGAGGCCGACCTGAAAGCCGACATCCCCGAAGTGCGGGAAGGCTACCGCTGGCGGGCGATCCTCATCCGCCCCGGGCTCGGCGCCGAAGGCATGCCCCAGTCGCTCGCCGCCGGAAAGAAGCTCGGCCCGCCGCGCGCGAAGACGGGAGCGGCGCCGGCGAAGAGCCTCAGGACGACCGTCCGCCAGCCGAAGAAGCCCGCCAAGGAGGAGTCCGAGTCGGGCGGCTGGAACGAGGACGAGCTGCTCGTTCGCGTGATCATCGAGTGGGCCGAGAGCGGCCGGCCGGTGACGGAGAGCTTTGATACGATCCTTCTCCCGAGGCCGGTGCCGGCGGCAGCACCGTAACCGATTGAACGGACGGACGGAGGATTTACCGCAGAGGGGAGCGGCGAGCAGTGCGGAGCCGCGGACCGCCGGAGGAGCCGGGTGCCCGCAAGGCGGGCGGCTCCGAGGCCCGCCCGGAGACCGAGCGCGCCAGCGCGAGGATCGGAGGGAGCGGCGAGC